>ERZ650310.56-NODE-56-length-32710-cov-7.890798_pt1 | contig 32710 bp, 47 predicted proteins | sample MGYA00376246_ERZ650310 | MGnify/ENA primary metagenome ERZ650310 (study PRJEB26733, sample SAMN07839286) | wastewater metagenome | biome: small river; feature: stream; material: water | place: USA: North Carolina | collected 2016-03-01 ...
GCGAGTGCCGCTTGGGCCGAGAGTGCCGCGAGGGCCGCGAGTGCCGAGAGTGCCGCGAGGGCCGCGAGTGCCGCGAGGGCCGCGAGTGCCGCTTGGGCCGAGAGTGCCGCGAGGGCCGCGAGTGCCGAGAGTGCCGTGAGTGCCGCGAGGGCCGCGAGTGCCGCGAGGGCCGCGCACGAAAAACGCCGTCAAGACATCATCGCATCTTGCCTGCGATTTCTTGATTCTGCACTCCCCAAATCAACCATTACGGACGGCGTGATTTTGCAGCGTGCGGCAAAACTTGTCGAACTGGCGACGTAATGCACATAGAACACGCCCGCCCCTGCTGCCCGATCCCCATCCAGCCCGATGCTTTGGGGCCGGATTGGAAGGCGCTCAATGCGCATGTGTTTCGGGTTGGGCTAGAGTATGTCGCAGTGGTGAAGATTCGGCCTGAGTTGAAGGAATATAGGGAGGATTGATGCGCGATGAATTTCAAGAGTACATGAGTAGGCGAGCCGCGCACTTGGACCGCCAACAGAACGCAATTGAACAGGGGTATGGGAACAAGCGTGCGCCCGAGGAAACCGCGTTCGAAGCCGGATATAGGGCAGGCGCGCACGCCATGCGGGAACGGGCGGCAGATTTGTGTTTTGAAAGGACTAAACCATCGCCAGGAGAATTCCCAGGGCCAGACTCAGAGCGTGGTGAAGCAATGTTGTGTTCTGCTTATATCCGCGCCCTGCCCGTGGAGGAGTGATGTCACAGACACCGAGAACGGATGACGAATGTTTTGATGGTGAGTTTGCAATGGAAGGGGATAAATACGTCCCCGCCGATTTCGCCCGCCAGCTAGAGCGGGAATTGGCAGAGGCGCGGAAGGATGCTCGAAGCATTGAACGGCGCTGCAAGGCGGCAATCTCAGTCTTGTGCGAGGCTCGGGATGCCATTCAATGCATCACCACGCTACAACTCAAAATGCATGGCATCAGCCCTACGCTTGCGGACAGGATGGATGATGTAGGCATTCGTGAGCGGTGGGAGGCCCTTGACGCCGCTATGTCGCCACCCGCTGAGAAAGGTTGAATATGGAATGGTTGCCGATTGAGAGTGCGCCTAGAGGCTCAGAGAATGAGTTTTTAGGATGGGATGGCCATATGATAGACAAGACATGGGAAGGATGGGACGATGGCAGCAAGCCTCAATATGTCCGCTCCGATTGGGTAAGTTGGGAGCCTACCCACTGGATGCCGCTCCCTAAACCCCCACCCGCTCAACCCTGACACACAGCGCCACATACCCCTGTGAGCCATGCTTCTGCGCCACTTCCGTATCCACCGGCAGCGCATGCAGGCACTCCGCTTCTGTCTTGCTGGCACTAACGAATGGCTCCGACATCGTTCCCGGCCCGGTCAGGCAGATAACGATTAGGAGCCACATTACGGATTCGCCCACCGGATAGCAGTCTCAAGCCGCAGGGCTATCTGATCGCCTTCCCCAACGATTCCCGAAACTCCCGCATCAAATCGTCGTATCGCCTGCTCAAGCTGGGGGCGGTCGAAACAGGCCCATCCGTCAGGACACTTGGAATCGGCGGGGGTGGAGGGCAGATTGTTGGCACTGGAACGGGCGTTGCGCATCCGCTCAAGATCAGCGCCAAGGGCAATAAGAGCCTTGCTGTAACTCGCATCACTGGCTTCCTTTCGTTGTCTATCGGATGCGATTCGTGCATCAGCCATTGCCTGCGCCTTGATGCCTTCAGCACGGACACTTTCCGCGAATGCCTGTAGTTTCGCTTCGCCATGATTCGCCCCTTTGATCCAGCCGTAACCGAATAGCGCAACCGCGAGCAGGGCTAGACCTAGCAGGCGGTATGGAAGCGGGACCAAGGTAAGGAGGTTCACGATAGAAACAGGCTTTGTTCAGCCGCCCTACGCTTGACCAATCCGGGCATATCCTTCCCCGCCGCCTTAGTCCATTTCAGGATTTCCAGGCTCGCGCCCAAGGTATCGCCGCTGTTCAGTTTCTTCAGCATCGTGGACTTGAGGAAGTTCCCCGCGCCGCAATTGAAGATGAACGAGCACAGGGCATCTATCTGGCCCTGCGTCAATGGCACTGTCACTGCGCGTTCTAGGGCATCCGCAGCGTGTGTCACGTCCTTGACTAAATAAGCATCGGCTATTGTTTGGGATATCGTCATCCCACTCTTGACCTCTGGCCCGGTATGGCCGACTCCAATAGTCCACGGATCACCTCCGGTAGCGGGATCTGGATACGCCGTCAGTCTGCACCCCTCAAACCGCTTGATTAAGTCATAGCACGCATCAGATGGCGTCACGGTATCACCCCAAAGCCCGAGCGATCAGGCGGCATATCAACACAGCCACAATCAAGATCGACAATTTCCACGGGGCCATAAATCCTCCACATGCGATACATAATCGCGGCGAATATGGCAATCGTGGCAAGCGCGTTCATTTCCTCGAAATCTCGCGCAGGTCGAATATTGCGGTTCGCAGCATGTCTTCGGCCTCTCGCATCTTCGGCGCGGAAGGCGGCCGCTTCGTCTGATTCACCCAAGGGAACAAGAATGTTTTGACTTTCCACCATGTACGGTTGACCACTGGACACACTTTCATTTGCGCATATCCTTGATGTTCTCAGACAGCGCGTTAAGGGCTTCGGCAAGCGCAGACTTTGCCTGTATATCGGCGTCGTACCGCGCTAGGATGAACCGGGCAAGGTACGCAATCGCCACCAGCAACACCGCATCAAACCCGGTTATGCCGAATTCTTTCAAGGCTTGGACAATTTCCATTTCTCGCTTTCTGCTAGGCTATCCCTGCCGCTAGTGGCAGAGGGGGCCATAGTCCTGGTTGGTAGCTCAACTAAGGGGTCGTCTGTGTTGACGCACAGGCGGTCGCCCTCTCTTTTTATCCAGCAACACCTATGCTCAAGTACACTTTTGCCGTGGTCGCCGCATTAGCGGAATGGAAAGTCTGCGTTCCGGCGTCTGTTTTCCCGCACAAGGTCACGTAATGACGGCCAGCAGCAAGGGCAAGTTTCCACCCGGTCAGGGCAAGATTGACTTTTGACGCCGTGGTGCTGGTGTTGAATCCGCCGCCTTCCAGCGCCGTTTCCGTGCTGATGCCGTCAAAAGTCGGCGCAAAGCCGCAATAGCAGTTCGCGGTGTCGCTGGTGGCCGTGCCAATCAGGTTGACCGCGAGCGCATCCTCAGAAACGCCCACAAGGAAATTGGTGCGGATTTCGCTGTTGATTTCCGCAAACGTCGCACTGGTCGTGGTGCGATCCGCCGAGAACGTACCGCGCGCCTGCCGCAGTACCCTGTGATAGTAATTCCACAGATACCGCTTGGCGTAGCTGTCTTCAGTGGTCGCCACGCCCGTTGTGTACATGGTCCCAAGATAGCGCCGAGTGGTCGCCCCTGACTTGACCAACACGCCATCCTGATAAACAAGTGCGGTCGCTCGCGTGGTGTCGTTTGTCCAGACCAAGAATTCCAGCGTCGGCACCGTGGCATTGTCGTAGCAGAAAATGTCATACGGCTTGCCCGAGGTCAGGGCCGACAGCGCAAGCGAGAATTCCGCCGAAGTCCGCAAATTCCACGTTGATCCGTCATACAGGGCAATCCGGTTGCCCTTGTAGGGCGTGCAATACACCGTCCCAGCTCCGGTCACATCCGCAGTCGTAACCGGCGTTGCGCTGGTCAGCGTCAGCCGGAAATCGTTCAGCAGCGCAACGGATGCAACATCCGAGGTCATGGCAAACGTCCCGGATTTGTCCGGGAATGTGTAAGTGCGGGTAGTGCCGGTGGTAATCCCGGATGCCTGGAACTGCGCCCTTTTGGTTGCGTCCCCATCGTCGCTGATGTATGAGGTGGCATCGCTCATCAACACCGCAGAAGGCGTGTTCATGGTCAATGCGCCCGTCAGCGTGCCTGCCCCGAGGCTCCAAGACCCTTGCCCGTAGACAATGGCATGCCCGGACGCGGAAGCACTTGCTAAGTTCGTGGCTTTGTTGCTGTTGAAGTTGAGATTGCCGGAAAGCGCAGTCTGCCCGTCTGAGGACAATGATTGAGTCAGCGCGTCACGAATATCATTAATTTGCGTTCCCCAATCCGCCGCAGTCGCACTGCTGGTGGTCGCCCCGGTAACCGGATACCATGAATTCGTATAAGGAACGAATGTGCCGCTGCCGTTTCTGGGCATGAAGCCTCCTAAAAACAAAAACCACCCGAAGGTGGTTAGAATGTGAATATGACTGCTGTGGCTTTACTGATTAAGCCGTTCGTTGCCCTTGCATTTTTCAGCGTTGGGGCGGTGGGTACTACGCTTGTGCGGCGCTATTGCCCTGACGGGCCTATAAAGCAGCTTCTACTGCGCAAAGTTGGCGGCAGCAGGCGCACTTAGCAGGCGAGCAAGTGCGGCGGCGCGATCTGGCGGTAATGCCTTCGCCGCCGCCTGTGTAAGCAATCCGGGCGAATACGACTGCCCCGCCATCATCGACTGATACGGTTTGGACAACAGCAAAGAGCGCGCAGGCCCGGAAAGTAAAGGAAGCGCACCCGCCGCCATGCCCATAGGGCCACCAGCAGCGCCGCCGCCAACCGCCAGCAATGCCGCCGCAAGGGCTTCCGACTTGGAAACTCCCGGTGTTGGGATAGAAGCCCCTTCGCGCATGTAGGACGGGAATGCCTGTTGCATCTTCCCGACCGTTGCCAGTTCTTCCGTCAACGGTCGCCCTTTGTCCAAGAGCCTGCCAATAACAGGAGCCGATACGCTACCGTCGCCCACGTTCACGGCGCGGCCTACGTCATAGGTCTTGGCAATCTGCTTTCGAGCCTCTACCAATGCCGGGATAAGGTCTGCGCGCCCCGCGTTCGCCGCTTCGGACTCTAGCGACTGTTCGAGCATGTCAACCAACTCCCGCGCTTCCTTGGCTTGCTTCAATACAGCAGGGTCGCCAGTGCGGTTGTAAAACTTGAATTGCGCATTGGCATCAAATCTTGCTTGCTTTAGGGCTTCCAAGTCCTGCTTGGCAATAGGCGAGAGCGCGCCAACTTCCTGATACGCCTTACCCGCCGCAGTGCGAACACCTTCCAATGCTTTCTCGGTAACAGGGGCGTTCTCAGGCAAGCCAACCGCTTTGCGAGCAAGCGTATTAGTCACTTCCTGATTGCGAACCGCCGCCTCTTGTCCGACCGCCGCTTTACCGGCGATGCTTTCAAGCCTCTTGTTGACCCACGAAGGATTCACGGCAGACGGAGGGACAACATATCCGGCTTCTTGCGCCGCTTTTAACGTCGCGTCCCTGACTGCGTTTTGCGACTCTTTCGCCGCCGCTTCGCTAGTCAATCGTGTGGCGCGGTCTTGCAGGAATTGGCCCAATTTCTGCCCCGCAAATTGACCGGCAGCGCCTGCACCCGCACCGATGGCGGTATTCAAAGCGCGTGACTCCCCCGTTGCGACCGGTTGCGCGCCCATCATTGCGGCCCCGGAAATCGCAGCCCCTGGTACGCCGCCAATACCCGCAGTCGGAGCCGACAATGCCGCCTGCCCTAATGCGTTGCCAACCTTGCCGCCTGCGGTCGCCATCAAAGGCGCGTCCTGCGCCCGCATTGCATCAATATCGGCCTGTGTGGGAAGCATGTCCGGGCGCTTGCCGCTTACCTTCTCGATGCCATTACCGATCAACTGCCCCGCGCCACGTACTAGATCGGGCAACGCCTTTCCGTATGCCGCCGCTGCGTTCTGGAAGAATCCTGCGTCTTGATTGAAGTTCTTCGCGCCTTGCGTGATGGGGTCGTTCGCCACCTGTGCAGCAGCGGAAGGCCGGTTGTGCGTGACGTTCGCCCATTTCCATGCCGTCTTTTCGTCAGGAGCGTCTACTTCGTAAGTGACGCCTTTTACATCAACGTCAAATTTGGGCATTACTTCCTCCGCACCGCGCCGGGTGGCGGCTCGTCTGAGCCTGCATCGCCACCGGGCGCATTAACCCGCAAGAAGTCCACAACCCCTGCCGCATTCGGATCTGACTGCAACCGCGTGAGATTCTGATTGTGCTGATTGATGCGGTAGTTGGCGGTTTTGCGCACTGCGCCCAACAAGGTACGCAATTCGGGAACGGTCATTTCTGAAATATCGCCCGATTCAGCCCTACGCAAAATGCCGCGCTCAGACTCGGTAATCTGCCCTTGCCCTTTCATTTGCCCCGCCGCGGCAAGTTCTTGGCGCGCAAGTCCTTGGATTGTGGTCCGGGTGTTCTGAAGCATTTCGGTAGTGTCTTTGCCGTTCACGCCCAACACTTCCCCAATTTGCGCCAATTTGATTCGAGCATTCGCGCCGGGGCCAGCCATGACCTTGCTCAGTCCTGATTCAATTTGCGTTGCATTTTGCAAGGTTTGCGCAGCCGCTTTTGCGTTGTTAAAGTCAGTAACAACCGATTCTCCAACGCCCTTCCCAAGCTCGTTAAGGAACGGTTTAGTTGCGGTATTGACGTTAACCACCGGCCCCGCTGCCGCGCCAGCTTTGGCAATACTTTGCTTCGCGCCGATTAAGGCTTGATTCGGGACCAGTTTCCCGTCAGGGCCAGCAATCAGCAAATCAGAACGCGGATTCTCTGCCGGAGCGGGTGCGGCAGTCTTATCCACCGTGCTAAGAGGTCCGGTGCTGTACTCGCCGCGATATTGAAGTTTCCCGCCGAGATTGTCTGCAATGATCTTTTCCCGAGGGCGCAAAACCGCCATATCTCGACCGCCACCGGCCGCAAATGCCTGGATGCTTTCCGGCGTGAATTTGGAAGGATCAATCTTTGCGTATGGGCTTTCCTGCTCTTTCGTGAGCGTGGACATGCCCCACTGTTGCAGCATGGGATTCTTGGCAGCAAGCGCCATCGCAAGGGCCGCCCGACGATCCCCCTGCACGGCAGGCGTTTGCACCTGTTCGCTTGAGAAATCTTCCGGCATACCGGATGCACCGGGTACTTGTTGGGTCGCTTGTCCCGCAGGTTTGCCGCCGAGCAATTCCGCGAACCGTTGCGTTTCTGCGGTCATGTCGGCTTGCTTGCGCCCCATCACGTCTTTTTGCTGTTTGTCGTACATCGACAATTCACGTTCAGCCAATGGCCCCTTCAACGCCTGCGCCAGATGCTGCGTCCACGAGGTAGGCACAAACTGATTCCCGACCATCGCGCCAGTAGGCAATGCCTGCCCGGATTGTTGGGCGAGCATTTCCGCCATCTTGCGACGACGTTCAATCTGCTGGTTTTCGATGTCGTAGTCGGCATAGCCGCCGCTCATGGGCATTGTGGACATGGTATGATTTCAAAACTCCAATTTTGAATTGTTGAATATGCCGGTCAAATCAAAGCAAATCACAATTGATAAAACTATTTGGTTATGCGGCAACCCGCTTCATAACCACACCACAAAGGAAATTGCCGAGAAATGCCATGCCAATTCGTCCCGAAAAAAGCGGCGGTACAACTTTTGGAAAACAGATAGGCTGCTAGGGCTTTTGACAGAGCATCGCTCCGGCATCAGTGTTGAATCTTTATCCCGGAAATACCGCGTATCTAAATCCGGGATTTATTCGTTATTGAGCCGCGCTAAAATGCGGGACTTTTATTTGAATTTTGTCGGCCCAACATTGCCGGATCAAAATGATGAATTAATTATTCAAGGTGCAATTGCGCTGGGGTTTTATGACTAATTTTCGCTATGTGTTAATTGTTTTGACGTTGGCAGGGTGCGCCGCCCAATCCGCCCCCGACAGAAGCGCCGCGCTTGAGAGAGCGCACGGCGCAACCTGCAAGGGACTTGGCTTGCAGCAAGGAAGCGCGGCTTATACCGATTGTCTTTTGCGCCTTCATGCCGCTGCGGTAGCGAATTAGGCCAACCCAAACAAACTGCTGATTACGGAGCCGCCGCTAGCGGTTTTAGCCCCCCCGAGTGCGCCGCCAAGACTGAACAAGCCGCCCATCATTCCACTGTTCGCGGCTTGATTGGCGTTGTAGCCCTGCATCTGCGCCCCATACTGCGCATTGGCCGCCCCAAGTAAGTCCGGGCCTGCCGTGGTCGCCTGATTCGGGGTCTGTTGGAACTGCGGCAAGGTGGTCTGATTCCCGGTGCGCAGGGCATTCACCACATTCAGCGGGCGGTCGGCAAGGTAGGCTTGTTCCTGTATGCCCTGTTGCCGTGCTGTCTGCCCGAGGTTGATCCCCTGCAAGCCCGCCTGCGAATAGGCGTCATTGGCCTGGCGGTTTGCCTGATCCATACCCCGGTTATAGCCTTCCGATCCTTCCTGAAACCCCGAGTTGAGCAACTGAGTCCGCAAGGCTTCGCGGTCATGGTCAAGGTTTGGCTGAATGCGCCGCATGATGGCGGCTTGCCCGGTTTCCTGCGCATTCACAGGGGCCGCAGCGAGGCGGTTAGTATCTATGCCCCCGCCATTGCCTAGCGTCTGCTGTACGCTGCTCAGGCCAGATTGCGCGCTGTCCAAAAGCCCGGTCTGAATGTTCTGGTTGGCGTCAAAGACTTTCTGCCCGGTAGGCGAAAGAGTTGTATCCATCCGCCATTGGTCTTGATCGCCGTTCACGCCGTTTTGGTACGTGATGTTCCCATATGGCGTGTACTGGTTGACCCGGTTGGCCTTGGCGGCTATGCGCGCAGCGTCAGCGTTCCCGGCGGCGGTCGCGGCGGCGGCCCCGGCATAATCGGGACTTGGCGGCGGGCTAGGCGAGTCTTTTCCCATAGCGATACTCCAAGAATCTGCACGCATGACGCGGCATTGTGTAAATCAGTAAGCATCCATCGGGATGCGCGTTGGTAATCCGGGCTTCTTCCTGAAACCCCATGTGCTCTACAAGGCGGATGCTTTCCTCGTTGCCCTCACCTACCGGACAAATGATTTTTTCAAGCCCGAGGAACTGGAACGGGTAGTCAAATATCGTCGCTATGAACTTCGGTGTTAATTGACACTCAATGGCGATGTGGCAGGTACACGAAACACCGTTGACGTTCTCGTAAATCACGCCCGCTACAGGCTCGCCGTCTTTCAGTATTCCAATGGCCTGGCTGGATTCTTCGTGGTAGTGGCCTCGCACTTTCTTCGCCACCCAATACCCCACCCCATGCCCTACGGCAATCAAGCGATAACCCCGCCCGTCTCTAGAACGTAGTCAATCGCTTCCCATCGGACATTAGCCCCGTTGTTCTGCGCCTTGAAGCGAAACGCCCCGCAATACCCGACGCCCCCGGCGTATTGCCAGTTTTTCGAGATTGAGAGCGAACCACCCCACACCATCGACCCCCAGGTCATCGAACCCCACACCATCCCGGCCGAAGGCGGCATATACGCTAGTGCGCCTGTTGGGGCGGTCGTGTCGTAATCGACGTTAATCACGCCCGTAAGGCTTGGGCTTCCATCTGACAACAGGATGGGCCTTGCCGCTTTGAAAGACTTGATCCGCCCGCGATTGCCGAAATAGTTGAAGGCCGGGAGCGCATCCGCGACGATAGAGGAGCCTGCATCCGTGGTCCCGGACCATGCCTGCGCGACAATCCCCGTCCCGCCAAAATAGATATTCCCGCCCTGCGCTTCCCAACAAGACGCATTCCACCCGGTGAACCTGCACCATGCCCCGGTGATGGTATTCATCACGAATTGCACGGTAGGGCTTCCCGGTGCGTTCACAATCAGCATGTTCTGCGAAGGGAGCGGGATCAACTGCCACCCAAAGGACGATCGCGCCGCCTGGATCGCCGTAGCGACAGCGGGTTGTATCTTGTTGGTCAAGTCCGACTTCATCGTGACTTGCGCGGTCAAGATCGCGTCTGACATCGGGACAACGCCTTGATCGGTGATGGCGTACACATCCCCGAGGTATTTGATCTGGCAGCGCGTTCCAATGGGGTTGCCCATGCGGAATACACCCTGCAATGCAAACGTGGTGCTGCTGGTCGGGTCCGTGCCTTTGTAGACCAGAACCCCGCCTTCGGACGAAATGAATACCGCGTTGTCATCGATACCGATACCAACGTCAATCGTCCATGTCGCCATTGTCTGAAGCTGGCCCCCTTGAATGAAGAAAGAGGACATCGGGAATTCAGTTGCCGCCCCGCTGATGGCGGAAGCGGACAGATACCACGCGGAAAGACTGTTCTTGGGGATCAGCCAAATACGCTGCTTGAACGAATTGATCGTCAGGATCGTCGCCGGGTCAATGCCGGTAATCACTTCGCCAGATGAAACGGTATAGACCGGAGCGCCCGTTGATGCGCCAACATATGCGCTGGCAAACGTGAACGTATTTGCGCCTGTCTTTGTGATTGCTACTGGCCCCACGTTGAATGCCGCAGAACCGAGCGTGCAACCCGTTATCGTTACCGTGTTACCGGTCTGCAATTTATGACCGGTCGCGCTGACAGTCGCCGTGGTGCCGTTCCCGACAATGCCGCCCACTGCCAATGCAACGCCGGTTGTAGTCGATAGCACGCTGATCCAGTTTGTCCCGTTGTAGCGGAGCATTGGATCTGTACCGTTCACCGCCAAAATAAAATTACCCGCCGCCGTTCCATACGCGACATACTGCCAACGCCCGTTGGTTAACCCGGTAATCACAGCCGCACCGACCGCGCCGGGGCTGGTCACATCGTACAAATCCCCGGCAGAGGTAAACGCAAATAGTTTCTTGGTCCCGCTCGGGGCGTTGTAGGCAACGATTGTTTCGGTCGTACCGGATAGCCCGGTTGAATAATTGATGTAGCCCTTGCGAAGCTGCAAATCCGTGGTGGTCGGGAACCAGTTATCCAGAATTGCCGCTTCCGTCTCTTTCATCAAGGCGAGAGAATCGCGGACATTCCAGCCCCCTACCGGCGCGGGGAGACTACGGGTTTCGCTGATCTGCTGGCGCGCTTGCCTGCGGGATTTGGCAGGCGCGAACATTACGACACCATCCAGTTTCCGCTCGGGACGATGACTCCCGGATAGACATCCGGGCCGGAGTTGCCCATGCTCAGGCGTTGTTTGCCGCCATCGCGGGCCAGCGCATCCGCAACCTGCCGCTCGTACTTGTTGAAATCTTCGGCGTACTCCAAACCCTTGCGTTGCAGCCACCGCCAGATGATCCCCAGGCCCATCAGGTCTTCCGATAGCAGGCTCGTATCGGTGTCAGCCATCCAAGTGCTTGAGGTGCTTGTTGAGGTAGTAACCCAGTTTTTCGACATCCACTGAAACGCGCAGGTTTGCCCTGCTGTCGGAACCGGGAGAAACAGAATATTGCCGCCGCGAATGGTGTACTGATACCACGGACCTTGAATCTGTGAGGCTTTGAGTTGCTCCCACTGAACCGAAGTCAACGGGCCGAACAGCGGACGCCTTTGCGTGCGATTCCACGCCGTTTCGTTGAGGATGTAATCGAACCCCGTACCCGCAAGCGTGTCGATAGCACCTTGCGTTTCTGCGGCTACGGTCGTAAATGTGCTGCTGTTGGTCAATGCCTGCCACTGGCCGCGCTTGGCAAGGTCTTGCCCTTCCTCGTTGGCGACGGCCAATAGCTGCAAGGTCTGGTCATCGGTCGCACCGACGATCAAAAGCGGCTTGGGGATACCCAAGCGCGGGGTAACGCCTTGCAGCATCGACAGCAGAGACATTTACACTCCTATGCGGCTTCCAAACGAGGACGCCCGCGCTTCGGTTTATCGTCGGCGGCTTCTTCCGCCTTCGTCTTCCATTCGTTGACCATCGCAGTCAGTGCCCGGACCTGTTCTTGAAGGTCGGCTATCAACTGCGCATTGCCGCCCTTGTCCTTGGCTTCATCGATCCATGACCGCGCCATGTCGCGCCAGGTGCGCCAGTCAAGCCCGATCTGTTGCGCTCGGGGAGAACCGTCAGGCACTTGCGCCAGTTCTTCCACGGTCGTAACCCCGGCAGAAACGATGCGGGTACGCACGTTCACATTGCCGATCATTTGCCAAGTAGCTATCGGGGTGCCTTCAGTCGGCAGGGTCTGCCCGTCTTTCCACGCCGCAAACTGCTTTTCGAAATAGTCCACCCAATCGGCGTTGTAGGTGCCTGCAATGGCCTGAGTTCGCTTGTTCTTCAGCCATTCATCCGCAATCGCCTCAAACTCCGTCCCGCTCGAAGTCAGGACATAGACGAAAGGGATGCGACGCGGAACCGGCCTTCCGGCAATCTGGCTTTGCTCGGGGTCGCTGCCGTGTTCGCGGTAATCGAAGCGAATCGCGGGGCGAATTTCCTTGCTCATCAACATGAGGTGTTCTCCTGTTTTTTGGACACTCGGATGAATGCCCAAAAAAAAGCCCCGCCCGAAGGCGAGGCAAACACTTCACGGAGGAAGGGTTACGTGACGATCTGCATGCAGGATGGCCTATTAATGATTCCCGAACCGAAGCCCGTATAGGTGCCGGTAAGGGTGATCTGACCAGTCGCGGTGCTGTTCTTGTCGCCAAGAGTCGCAATCGCGGAGCCGGTGTAAATGCGCTTGCCGTCAGGGTCCAGACCCGCCGCCACGGTCGAGGCGGGGATACCCGTACCCGACAGAGGCATGCCCAAGAAGATGCCGTCATACCCTTGCGGGCAGAACAACACGCCCGTACCGTTCTGGGTGTTGGCGGTAACGGTCTTGGTGCCAGTGGCCGCGATGCGATTGCGGATGCCCAGGACTTGCTTTCCGGTTGCAGTCGCGCCGAGGATACCGGCAGCGGCGATGGCGAGAACGCCATCCGCAGCAACGGTCGCGTTGGTCTTGTAGACCGCACGACCGCACGTTTGCGCCCAGAAGTAAGTCCCGGAAGCAGCCGGAGCCATTGCAACGGCGAACGCGAAACCCTGCGTCACAGTCGAAGGCAGCAGTGCGGCTTGGAATACCTCATCCCACATCACGACCGAACCTTTCAGAATGGCGTCATTGGACTTGAGATAGATGAAAACACCGGTGCCCCAGAACGGGTCTACGGCGGTCACTTCCATGCCAAGCGGCTGGCGTTGGGTGGTGTCCGGTGCAAACCAGTCGTTGAAGGGCTGAGTGCCAAGGGTGGGGGAAATTGCTGCGAACATGATTATTCCTTTCCTAGTTAGGCTTTGGCGACGCCTTGGAGGGCGCGGTTGCTGACCACCAGATTGCCTTGCCACAGGATCGGAATCACCACCGCGTCTTGGTTGACGCTGCGCAGTTCGTCCATCATCGTCATGTTGGCATCACGATGCACAACGAGGTCAATGTAATCCGTGTTCAGGAAATAGGCGTGAGCCGAGGGAATGCCGCCCGACGAATCGAAGAACACATCCGCGCTCTTGTACTTCATCGACACCATGCCGCCCTGGCCGTTTTCGTCGCTGGTGTAGCGTTTCAGCGAGGTCTGCGATTGCTCGTAGAACGTGAAGTAATCATCCGACATCACGATCATGTCAGGCATGTCGCTACCGCGAGTCAGCTTGATCCACAGAGGCAGCATCAGGCTTTCAATGGTCGTTGCCGACACAGTGATTGCCGAGCCGCCTTGCAGCGGGGCCGCAGCGCTTTGTACGATGTTCTGCCAGAACGGGTAAGTCGCGGAGTTGATCTGCCCGACCGTGCCCGTACCTGCATCAGCGACAAGGGCTTGCAGGCCGTTGACCTGGTTCGTCGCGGTGCCGTCAGAATAGAAGTCAGTCGAAAGACCGTTCTTGAACGAATTCATCCCGTTGCGGACCTTCGCTTTCGTGAAGTTCACGATGCGGGATTCGCCCGAGTTGGTGCGCAGTTCCAGACCGGACGCAGCGACGTTGACCGCCACTTGCTTCCACGGAAACTCAGCCGCAGTGATAACGTCCACCGCGTTGATATTCAGCGTGTCATAGCCGGAATAGCGTTGGTAAGTGCTGTTGCTGGCGTATTCCAGCGGTTGCACGATGGAAAGACCGCCATCCTCAAGGCGAATCTTGCCTTTGGCTGCCAGTCGTTTGAAAAGCGCGTTGTGCTTGCTGACCGCATCCGCAACTTCCGAAGAATGATTGCGATAGGTGGTCGAGGCAAGTTCAGTCCACGCGGTAAACAGCGAAGAAATACCTGCGGGCATGGTGCCCTCCTATTAAGAGAAAAATCCAAGTTCCCGAGCGGCGCTACGGATCGTGTCGTCCATAGAACCTTTCGGGGCTGCTGATGGAACATGCCCCCTACGGGGTACGTTCACACTTGCGGCTTTCTTGGCTTCGTTCGCTGTGCGGAGGTTTTCTTCGCGGCGCTTCGCCTCAAGCTCGCTCTGTACTAGAGCGCGGGTGTCGGGGTTGGCCCAAACTGCGCGGTCATAGGCTTCCTGCAAAAGTTGACTCTTGCTCAAGCCCGGTTTGCTCTCCCTGATTGCGGGGAGTAGGTTTTGCATTTCAGAGGCAACGTCGTTGTAGAACTTGCGCAAGGGTTGGCCTTGTGCGTCTACTTCGTTGATCCACTGATTTACAACGGTTTCGTTTTCCTGCGATTCGCGCGCTTGCTGTTGTTGCAGATAGGCATCGAATCGCGGGTCGCGGAATTCCTGTTGAGGTTGCGCTTGTGGTGCAGCCTCGCCGGTCAAATACGCATTCAGCCGATCAAGCGGAATGCCATAGCCTTGGATGATCTTGGCGACTTCGGACGCCTTCATATCGGGCGATCCGGTGCGCAGCAATGCGGCGGTCTTGAACAGCCCCGCAACCGCTCTATCCGGCGTCGAGCCTTCCGCCTCGATCATGGCGCGGAACGGGTCAACCGCTTGCCGCATCGCCTTGCCAAACTCAATGTCAGGCTTGATCTGCGCAAAACCCTGATGCGATTCCGTCTCGCGGCGCAAAACTTCGGCGCGGATGTCGGGCGGCAACTTCGCCCACTGTTCACGCGCTGCGGGCTTCCAAGACGATGGGGCACGGTCGTTGGGGTCCGCCACCGCCGCAGGTTGAGCCTCTGCCACTGGCGCGGCTTCCGGCGTTTGCGGCGGGGCGGATTCCTTGCCTATTTCCGCGTCAGCGTTGACCTTCTCAACCTTCGCAAACTTGCCCGCCTCATCCCGAGCGCGTGGCTTTTCCTGCGGTTCTTCAACCGCATCATTCAGGGACGGCGCTTCTTCCATCCGTCCGGTGATTTCGCGCCATGTGGCCGCAATCTGGTCGTCAGCGTTCGCCAGTGTGACTTCCTGGTCTTGATCCATTGGAGGGTGTTCCTCTAGGTTTGCAGGCGACCGGCCTGCGCGGTTTATCTACTGAGTACGCGCCTTGCGGACGGCGAAAGCTGGTGCCATGACTGCCAAGCCACTTTCTCTGCAACCTTGTCCATGCGCTTGCCTTCCTCGCGGACACGCTCTTGCGCGACCTTGCGCTCTTGCTCCATGCCTTCGAACGGTCGGCAACCGTTGCGCCTCAAATCCTCGCGCCTTTGCGCCCTGCCCTCTACCCATCGCCCATCTATCGGGGAGTCGTAGCCGGGGAGGTCGTTCCATACGGCATGCGCCCTGCGTTGTTCGTCCTTGGCTTCCCACGCTTTCAGGGCTTCATCGGCCCCGATGGAAGGCGTCCAGAAGTCAAGGAAGTATTCGCGGTCAGTCATAGGAGTAGCATCGCCGAAGCGTCCTCATCGTCTCTTTCCTGTTCAGCCTGCGCGACCCATTGCGCGATTTCCTCACGCAATGCCGCCGCCGCCCAATTTACCTGTACGGGCTTAGGCACGTCTGCAACCCGTGCGCGTGGCTTGATGACCGGGGCCAATACCTCTTTGGCTTCTTCCGGTTCGATGCCTTGATAAATCCGCTTGTATGCGGCCTCAATGGTCTTTTCAAGGGCTTCGTCGGGTTTTTGCTTCTCGCGTTTCCAGCGTGCAAGGTCAAAACCTACGTTGTCTTTTTTCGCCCCGCGTGGCGCGTCATCGCCGCCTATCTTGGTTTGTGCGGCAACAGCATCGCCCCAAGTACCGTCACCCCAAGCATCAGCCGCCCAAGTATCAGCGCCCCAAACGGTTCCCAGGGCCATTTAGACCGGACGCCAGCTATTGCCGGTAACGCCCGCCCCTTGCAAGAGAACGTCGTTCACGCTCTGCACGTTGGCGTCTACCTGCCCCGCAACCGTATAGGTAAGCGAATCGGTCTTGGCTTTGATTGCCGCCACATCGCTTGCCGTCAGCCCGGTAACACTCCCCACCGCACCCGTAACGCTGCCCACAGCCCCTACAACGCTTCCAACGCTGCCGGTGACGTTGCCGCCCACATTCCCCGTCACGGAGCCAACAGCGCCCGTTACGCTGCCGACGCTTCCAGACAGGTTGCCGGTGATGTTCCCGGTGATTGCCGTGATGTTCGTCGGGCTTGCGATCCCGCCAGCCGGGTACGTCGCAATCGTTGCCGGAGCGCCCACCACCACAATATTAGCCGTGCTGCTTTTGGCGCTTACCAGAATCACATCCGCATTGGTTTCCGTCTGCGTGATGTCAAACAGGTAATAACCCTTGGCGTTGGTCGCGTCCATCTCCGTTGCCGTGGTGTCGGTCAGTACCGTCACCGCACCGAAATCCTTGGAGATATACGCGGTAATGTTCGCCGCGTCGCCGGTCTTGGGCGTGTTCGTCGTGCTGTCGAACGCAAACACGATGACCTTTTGACTTGCTGTGTTTTTCTGCATGTCAGCCTGCCATCCCGGCTACGTGTTGGTAGAAATAGGGTTGCCTTGAAACCCCCGCCGCAGCCGTCACCAACCTGCGCGACACTCTCCGATGCGGTCGAATCACGCGCGGGTGCGCGGCTTGGGCAATCGTTCCGGTGATCGTCCCGACTCTCTTGCTCACCAACTCCGGCTCCGGCGATACGCGCCCGACCAGCGGCAGGTAGAACACGAGCTTATCCGGCATGATTTGCAGCGGGCTTATGTCTTTGTTGTACGCCGCATGGCCAGCCGCCCCGATGTCATCGGTCCATACCGCCACTTCGCTAACGTTGCCGCCAAAATAGCTATTGACGTCACCCAACGCCGCCCCGTGCTGCCCAATAGAATCGTCAATAGTTGGCGTTCCTAACGTCCACGTTGTGTTTCCAAAAGTGACAGCGGTAGGCCCTGTATCAACAGCACCATTTATAAAACTAGTTAGTGAGTCGCCGGCTATATCTGCCAGCAGTCCTATGGAGTACGCAGTGCTCATGGACAGGTTTGTGGACCCTGCGCACACTTGCCCCGCATCGGTGCTGACAGAACGAACGATGCAACGAAGTCTGTTGTTCGGTGACGCCGTTACGGGGTCCAAACACATGAACACGCCCGCTGATGCGCCATCAACCTTTACACCAACAATCCCGTTGCCAGTGGCAAACGCAGCAAGCGCATCAACTGCCATTACTTTTGCCGCCACAGAGATCTTTGACGCGCCATTGATCAACCCGCCTATGCCGGCCGAGCCCAGCCCGACAGACATTACGTTGGTGGCAACTTTGGCGAAATACCTGCTCATCAGGTTTCCTTCAACTCCACCGCGTACAGCAGCGCATTGCCTGCCGCCGTGTCGTTGGATACATCGCGCTTGATCCGCAGCCGGAAGCCTTCACCCACGGCAATGGAATCCATGTTCGCGCCGTTGCTCACGGCCACGTTCAGCACTTGCGCGATACCTGCCGTCCCCGGTACGGTCGTCGCCGTGATGGTCTGCGCGCTGGCCCATGACTCAGCGGTGATGTTGTCCGTACCCGCCAAGAACCGCTCGAATTCAACGGTCCAGCCCAATGTGCCGGTAATCGCGGAAGCCATCGCGGAATGCACATAGACCGTGATGCCGCCCCCGGCGTAGTTTCGAGGGAGGATGCTGGTAAAGATGGCCGCCCATGCGGTCGTCGTATCAAACGCCAGCACCGGCACCGGGCTGGTTGTGTTCGCGGTGTCGAACTGCGCGAAGTTGGCCGCAGGCGGCTCGTTGTCCATCGCCGTGAACACACAAAGGGTATCTCCGCTTGCCATTTAAGCCCCCGCCCCGTAGCGTTGATTGATGACTGCCGCCAGGATGCGGGCTTTCTGTGCCGTGGTCAGCGCGGCCCTCGGGCCTGCCGGGATGGCGTTGTTGATCGCCGTCGCATTGGCGTTCAGGAACGTATCGAGCGCATCCACGGTCGCGCGAATGTCGGCGCGCACACAGGCAAGCGACTCGCGGGCGCTGGATATGTCGCGGTTCATCTGCGCGGCGATGGCGGCGCGAGCAGGATCGGTCAGGACTGCCATTTATGCCCCCTCAATCTGGCTGGCAATGGGCCTGCCACTCTTGTCGCGAATCAGCACCCGCTTGGCCGACGCTTTCTTTTCAACCTGGTCGATACGGGCGTGCAATTTGTCCATGCTTTCCGCAATCATCTTGCCAATGTCCATTTTTTGGCCTTCTTCTTCGGCTTCCTGATCCTGCAAATCTTTGGACTTGTTCGCGCGCTCAATCTTCAACTTCTCGGCGGTGGTCTGTCCGTCTTGTGACATGCGCTCACGGTCGAGGCCGATGCGCTCGTATTCCAATTCATGCGCCCGCGCTGCTGCTTGCTCATCCAACGCCCTGCGCTCGGACTCTGCTTGCAGTTTGGCGGCCTCGATACGCTCGCGGCTGGCTATTTCTTCCATCTTGATGCGCTCGTTTGAAGCGCGTTCTTCGGCACTTCTCTGCGCTTCGGCTTGCAAGGTCAATTGCGTGCGCTGGTTTTCCGCTTCCTGCTTCTGCGCTTCAACCTGCAATGAGTTGTCCTGCGGCTGCTCTTGTTGGGGTGGCGGTTTCGGCTCCTGCATGCCGGTGTCGATTGCGTCCTCAACCGCCATGCCCATGCGTGCCCTGCGAACGATGGCGAGGCTGATTTGCTTGATGGCGTCGATCTTGATTGCGCCCGCCTGCACCGCAGGCCCGGAAGCCTGCCAAAGCCCTGTAAGCCCTGTCATTACCTGTTGCAAGCCTTCCATGTCGGCATCTAGCGACTCTTGTACCGTGCTGTCTGTCTCCACATCCACGCGGAATTGACGGAGCATGTCCGAGCGCAACACTTGCATTACGTCATCCCATGTCGGGACTTTCAGCATCGCTTGCAATTCGTCCGGTACGGGTTGCCCCGCTTGCCCAGCCTGTTGCGCTTGCATGGCAAGTTGCTGCTTCTTCATGGCGTCAGGCAGTTGCAAGCCGGTCATCTGTTGCAGGGTCGCGGGTTGGAATCGATCCCCGATAACCTCGCCCATCAAGCGAATGAGATCCCGAACGTACCGCTGAACCTCGCGTTGCATGCGTTGAAGTCGCAGGCTGGAATAGTTCGCCTTGATCTTCTGCGCGCCAAGCGTTTCATTCGGGTTTGACTGACCACGAACGATGTCCGACAGCCCGGTAATCTCGAAAATCACCTGCTTGCAACGGTCGCGGGCGTCGTAAAGGCTTATTAAGACTTTTGCCGACTGCTCCACCGGCATCCACCAGATAGCCTTGTCCAAACCGCCCGCAGAACGGATAGCAGCGGCATTGGCAAGCGGGAATAGGTCGTTATCCTCCCCGCTCATCAGCCCGGACATTTCCGACAACGTGGCGTCATACACACCGCGCACCTTTAAGGCGTTAATCACCTTGTTGATACGTGCGCTCAGTCGGTCAAGTTCGTCCGCCTGCTCTTTGTACAAGTCCCACAAAGCGACAGGCAGCAGACTGGAAGAATCTTCAACCACCTTCAGCGGCTCGGGTATCGGAAAGAATGTTTGCAGCTTCAGCGGCGGCTCGCCATCCGGGTTGTCCAGCGGATAGATCAGTCCTGCCGTGTAGGACTTTTGCAGGAAGAACACCTTCTTTCCCGCCTTGTCCCAAATCTCCCAAAAGTCCGCAACCTTGTCATCATCGGTCGCGTCCTGATCGGCTTTGCGGTCGCCTTCTTCCTTTACTTCGTCGTAGGTGATTGCCGCTGCAATGTCCTTGCCGAACTTTTCTTCCGCGTCCGTCTTGTTCAGTTGGCAATAGAACGCGCACCACTGAACCTCACCCCAGGTCTTGCCGTAGCCGTGGCGGAAGTGCTCCCAATCCACATGCTCACAGACTACCTGCTCATACTCCAATTCTTCCGTGTTGCCTTCGTGCGCTTCGTGGCTTTTCTCGCCTTCTGCGTCTGTCTTGGCGTGTTGTTCGGGCGTCGTGCCGACTTGCGCGAATGAGGGAACATAGCGAATGCGGGACAACCCACGCCCCGGCAAAAGCGCATCAAGCACGTCATACTTGACGCAGCCCGGAAGGTCGTAGACATCAACCGAATACGTTAGCGCCCGCTCCATCACCTCGCCAACCGTCTTACCTACCGGGTCAGCGTCTCGAAAGCGCCTGCGCACATCGGGCTTCGGGGCGGAGTTGAACAGTGCAGGCCGCAATACTTCAGTATTAGCCCAAAGGATATTGAACGTGTTGCGGCGCTTCTCTTTGCCCCGATAGCGGTCGTATATCTTCTTGCCGTTATCGCGCCACGACTTTTCGCGCTTGTCTGCGAGGTCTATCTCTCGCTTCCAGCGGCGTTGCTCCTGTTGTGGCGTCATGTGGTCTTAGCGTTTGTCCAATAAAAAAGGCCCGCTAGTGCGAGCCTGGTCAGGCATCCGGCCTGCGCGGTTAAAACACTTTTACCCACGAACCTGCGGCGGAATAGCCATGCAATCCGCCCGTAGTTGCGTTGGTGTTCCAGTGCAAATCCCCCGCAACGGGGGTTTCTCCGGCCAACGTCGCCGCAGGGTTACCCATATCAAGCCCCGCCGAAGCATCCGAGCAACTGTATGAAACAACCGATCCGCCCACGTTAAACAGAATCATCTTTGCCGCTGCGGGCATCCGCATGTTTTTGGCGTCAATGCGTACCGTTCCACTGTTGATCTGGAACAGTCGATTGCTCAGGCTGTTGGCAACCACGTTGTTTGCAATTGCGGTAAAACTTGACGTGGTATTCAAGCCTAGATTGCACGTATCAAAGTAGATATTGTTCAGGTACACCGTGCCGAGCGTCGGCGTGTTTGCCTGCCGGAACAGCGAATCAGCAGCCTTTACCGTGATGTCGCTGAACATGGCGCGGGTCAGCGTTGTCGTGCCTGATTGCGTGATGCAATAACCTGCCGCCGCGCTGCCTGTCATCAGGCCGTTGGTTATCTTTAGGTCCGTGATGGTTCCCGCGTTTGTCAGCGCCAACATTGGGGAAGTGGTATTTGCCTGCCATTCCCATTGATCTATCAGCAGGTCGGTAAGTGTCCCTTGCTGAAGAATGCCGCTTTGCGAGCTTGAGCCGTTGAAGTTGTTCTTGAATCCAATGATTTCCAACTTCTTCAGATTGGTCGTTCCCGACTGAATCTGCACGGCATAAAAGCCCGCATGCGCTGATGTCCAGAACAGGTTTTCTGCGCGAATCTTTCCGATCACACCTGAAGCGTTTAGTTGCAGCAGGTTTGATACCGTATTCCCGCCCGTGATAAACACGTTTCGGATGGACACTTCAGCGATGGACATGCCCGTAAGGCTTGCGGTGTCATCCACAATCGCAACCGCGTGATTGCCCGTTGCCGAAAGTGTGCCGTTCAATTCGTTGATGGCGAGATACCGCATCGAGGTCGATGCATCGCCTGTAACCTTCACCAGCGCGGGCGCGTCGCTGTTGCTCGGGAATATGCCTTCCACCTTACAAACGCCAAAATTTCCGAGGCCCGAAGGGGACGCAAAGCCAAGGTACGACCCCGCACTGGCGCCGTTGGTGTTGGTGAACGCCACCACATCATCCCCGGAATTCCCGAAGATTTGCGACACGTTTAGGCGGTCCCCTGGCCCCTCAAAATGGATGCAGTCGCTAGGGGTATTGAAATAGCAATTGACAAAATTCACATCGGTTGCGTTGTAGACCCAATAGCAATATTTGGTCTGATACAGTCCGCTGACGTTTTGCACCGACAAGCGCCCGACGTTGCCGTAAATCACTCCGAAACATGCGGACACGTTGACGTAAGAACCGGAGCCGGTAGGTTGATTTACCTTGTTGCCGTCAATGGCCCCGCCCACAACGCCCAGGTTGTTGTCACCAGCAACAACACCTGTGCCGGTCGGGCTTCCGTTGCTTCCCGTGCTGGCATACGTCCACGACACACCGGGAGTTGATGCCGTGATCTGATACGTGCCGTTGAAACTGGTATCGGCGGCCAAATTGGCGATGTAAACGGAATCGCCTACTTGGCGGCTGTGCCCCGTTTCCGTGACGGTCACAATGTTGGTGGCGCGCACAAAGTTTGCGGCAGCTAGTCGAACATTTGCGGGCGTGAGATAGCCAAACCCGGTCGGGCTTCCGTTCGACCCCGAAGAAGCGTAAGTCCACGTTGAACTGGTAACCGCCGTGATGGTTTGCAGCCCGTTGAAGCTGGTATCGGTAGCAAGATTCGCCACAAACACCACATCACCCACATTTCGAGGGTGCCCCGGCTCCGTCACGGTCACTACATTGGATGCGCGGACAAAGCTTGCTGCTGTGATGGTGACGCCCGCATTGACGTTGCGGAGGATGTTGCACGCCGCGTTGGCAAACAGTTTCAACGTGACGCCCTGCCCCATAAGCAACTGGGAATTGCTCGGTTGAAGAAGCGTTTTGTTGACGTAATACGTCCCCGGCTGCGTGATCTGCACCAGCCCGCCGGCGGTCAGCGCGGCTTGAATGGCGGAGGTGTTGGCGGTTGCGGCGGCGGTTGTGTTGGATTGCGCCAAGCCCGAAACGACACCGCCCGACATGACGGTATAGGCGTTGGATACCGCAGCGCCAATGGTCGCGGGAAATCCCGTTACCGTTGTGGTGCCGCTGCCCTGTTCGCCGCGCAGTGCCATTACTGCAAACCCACCAGAAGCGTTGCAGTCGATGTCGCCAGGATCAACCCTTGGTCAAGCCCTAGCGGGATGATGCTGCCAACAGGCGGGGCAGTAAACGTCACCGTTGACGCTCCCGCGCTGGTCTTGATGTCAATGTTTCCCGCGCCACCCACATAGATAGCACGGCAATTGACAAGCGTAGTTGCGCTCGGCGTTATCGCAAACGCCCCGGTATAGGTTGGCCCGCCGATCTGTTGCATGGTCACTCCTCGCGGCGCTTGCGCTGCCGCTCAATCAACTCGTTAAAGGTCATTTCGTGCTCGAAACGCGGTTTGGGCGTGTTCGGTGCGTCTTTTACGTAGGGGCGGGACATACATGCATAGCGCCACTCATCGGCGGCGTGGTCTTCGCCGTCTGTGTCTATGTCTTCAAGGTTGTCCGCGTCATGCTGCTGAACTGGGATTGTGCGGATTGAATCAACGCACGTTGAGAACGTGACCACCATTGGCCTGTCCTCGTCCTCACCAATCATCCGGCTGCGCATCTGGTCCCAACCACCCAAAGCGCCGCGCCTTGCCACCCTGGCGTTATCCGCTCGCTGCCAGATAATCCGGTGGCTCATAAGCATGCGTTCTGCAATGCTTGGGCCTCCATCCTCGGAGAACGCCGCAGGATCTAGCGTGCCGTACTGAATAACTTCACCCTTCTCACGTTGGGCGATGCCTTCCGCTACAGATTCGGCCGTGAGTTTCAAGCCCACGTTGTATTGGGTCTGTCCAGCGTCGTTCTTTTTGACGCCGTACCATTCCCGATAGCGGACCATGCAACCGCGAGGCAGGATTACACCTTCTTCGGTCTTATGTTCGTCCGAGACTATCGCCCACCATCCAATACTGAATGGCTTGGCGCTCCCCCAATCGCCCGACCGGAAGCGCATCCAATGTTCTGGAATGGCAAAGGGGCGTATCACATGCTTGGTCTGCCGCCAGCAGTCAAAGAACGCCCCGGCGACGATGTTCCAATCACCTTCTAGCCATGCTTTGCGAAGCGCTTCATTGCCGCCTGTCGCCGCTTTAATCCTGTCCCGATACTTGGGATCGTTCTTGAGCAGGATCGCGTTATCCGCCGTTTTGGACGGGATGAACATGCGCGTAAAGCCTGAGTCGGGATCGGTGTACGGCGCAAATGGCCCGTTGCGGATATATCGCTCTTTCACCCATCCGTGACCAATACCGCCAGGATTACCCGTTAGCCTTACCGTACACGGCACACCATGCGGGCTTCTCAGGGTCGAGAGCATCTTCAGCAATCCTGAAGGGGTCGCGTACTCAGTCACCTCGTCAAAGCTGATGCCGGTGTACTGGTGGCCGTGATACCGCCCATAGTCCCGCTCGTGCTCAATGAATCGCATCTTCACAGATGCGCCGTTCTGCCAATACCAACAGTTACTAAACGGATATTCCGCGCTCGGTTGCGTCTTGTAGACACCGCCAGAGCCGGGGAAAACCTGCATTGCGCGAGATTGCAATTCCTCAAGTTCGGGATAGGTTTTGCGGAACATGATGCCCCGCCATTTATTCCCGTACCTTAGAACGCCGTCCTCTTGGTAGCCGATCTGGAAATCAGACTTGCCGCCGCCCCGCTCACCACCGTAAAACAGTTCATCGCACCAATCGGCCGATATTGCACTGGCCTGATTACCCGCCTGCGCTTCCCAAGCCATGAGCGGCGAGCCATTCCTCTTTAGTCAATTGCGGGCGATTGGACATTTCCACGCTCGCGGTCAATTCGGTTTTTTGCTCAATCGACTGCGCCGCTTTGCCGTCCAGGCGATCACCCAATTCCTTGAGCGCGCCTAAATCGCCTTCATCGGCAAGCGTTAAAAGTTTCTCGGCCAAAGCGTCTAACGCCTGAATGCCTTCCACTTTGCTGCGAGCCGCTAGAGCGCGATCAATTGCATCCGCCCATCGTTTGCCCTTGGCTGCGTTTTGATTGCCTACAGGTGCGCCGCCCGCCATGTTGTAATAACTTTAACTATTTGATTAAATTAATCACGCCACGCCTAAAGCGGTGCGAATTTTGGTGTTTTTGGTGGCGTCGCTATCGCCTGTCAGGACATTGACCCATTGCGCCTTGCCCACGCCAAGCACCTGGCCCGCCACGTAATAACTCACGACGGTAGAAGTCGGCCCGTCAACGCGGCGCTCAATTTGAATGCCTGTACCGGTCGTGCCGGGGTCTAGCAGTGCTTGAAGTGCTGGATCAGCCATGTTGGCTCCCTAGAAATGCAAAAACCGCCCGTAGGCGGTCAAATTTGGCGTATAGCGTGCCGTCGAGGGTTACCCCGCAGGCGAACCCTTGGGCACTCCGACACGTCAAAATCACCCGCTTTTTATCACAACTCAGCCGACTTTACAAGCGATCTCGTATCCACAGACAGCCGCCGCCCGGTCGAGTTCCCGTAGCGTCCACCCATAGGCGTATGTGCTGGCAGTGTGTTCCCGCGCCCCCGTCCCGTTGCAGGTCGGGCATGCGGCCTCCTCCATCATCGGCGTGTCTGGAATCTGCCTGTGCCCCCTGCCGCCGCAATCCTGGCATGTCCTGCTGTACCACCAGTCCGCCGCGCTTACGATGTCGTCCCTCGCGTCGTTGTTCAAGGTTTTGGCTTTGCTGTAGGACTTTTGCAGCGCAGCAAGTACCCGGAACACTTCGCCTGCCGATCCGGTCAGCCACCTAGCCACCATCGGCCCAAGCGGATCGCCGTAAATGGCGGACATGCCTGCTGCGGCAAGCCAGTCCACATCGAGCGTGCGCCAATCGGACATAGCGAGGTTTTTGGATTGTGTTGCGCGGCTGTACCGTTCCAAGCTCATGCTTTCACCATCCTCAACACATCCTCAACGCTAATCACCCGAGTCACCGGCCAGATGGCGTGAAATTTGACCTGTGGGGGCGTCAATTCGCGCGCTGATGGGGGTTTCTTGCCGTCCTTGACTTCGACCATACGAACCGTTTCTTCTCGCACCTTGCCGTCAGGGCCCCGCTTCCCGACGACAAGATCAGGGAACCCGCCACCCGTACCGCTCATGTCGTGGACTTTCCACCCGCACGCCTCGAATGCGTCGATGATCTCCTGCTGGTTGCGGTCGGTGCGGCGGGCGTAGGTCATAGTTAGAACCGCATCGCCTCTTGCAAGTCACGCAGGTTCACATCGAGCAGTCCGGGCAGCTTGTCCTTGATGCCCTCCAAGCGTGCGATTTCTGCCTTGTGATATTCAATCTTCATTGCGATGTTCTCGCGCATGGTCGGATTCACACTTGCCATCCCCATGCCCATAGCAGCCTGTTTTGAAATTGCCATATTTGCGTAACCTGCATCAGTTTCCGGTCCGTACATTCCTATCTCCCGCGCATCAAGGGCTGCGCATGCCCGTTAAATATCCCGCCCCCAAGCCCCAAACTCCCGACATGACGGGCTGCACCAAACTACTTTCCCGCTCCCGTTGTCGTAGCCGCAGTAGTTCGGGCAACTGGTCGCCATGTATCCAGCCAAGCCCTCGCCGCCCTCGAGCTCAGCAGCGGCGCTAACTCCCGTTCCAACCGCAGGAACTCTGCTGGCTCGTGGTGCAACTGTATCCACCAGCGGCGCTTTTGGTCGGGCGTTAGCGCGGCGTAAACCTGTTGTTGGGGTGTCATTCATGGCGGTCAATCGCAGCAAATAGCGATTGCCATACCGAACGCAAAACCGGCTGCAATGAATGGTATATGCGAATCAAGCGCCACCCCTAATCCAATCATCGACAACCCAAGAAACACTTGGCCCAATACATGCGCAATCTTGCTCATTCTTTGACCTCTATTTCTACGATGTCGCTGCAAGGTTCCAGTTCGGGGGGGCGGCTTAATCTCGTATCGTATGGGCGCACAGTTAGCGGATATTCTGGATGCCGGAAAAGCTGCACGCGCACCTTCCTTGGCTCGGGCTTGATGCGGTATTCAAAGCCATCCCAATCAAATGGCGCGGCTTCTCCGGGTTCGCGGTCATGCCATACGTTTATCCCGCCAAATCGCATGCGCCATTCAATCTTCTTCCCATCCGCCGCCGCCAGCATCACCGCTGCGGCTGAACGTAGTTGTTCTGGTGTCATGTCGTTACCTCGTAAACAAAGTACCGCCCGTTTTCGCTCACAACCTCAACGACAGGGACCGCGCCAAACATCCGCAGAACCGCGCTTACCGCGCTTGCGGATAGTCCGGTCTTGGCCACCAGTTCGCGGGTTGTCACAAGACCTCCGCCCGGTATGGCATCGATTACCCTGGCTTTGCTCATGCAATCCCACCTGCACCAGTACCCGCCAACTTCTGCGCCATCTGCATACCCGCCTGCGCTTGTTGGTGCATTTGCGCTTCGTCCATCATTGACTTGTGATGCCTGCAACACTCGCGGATTACGGTTGCTATTTCTTCGCGGTTCGCCCAACTCAAACCAGTAGCGCCCATCACGCGAATCAGTGGCATTACCACCGCGCCCAAATCGCAAACCTTAGAAACCTGATTCATGCAATCGCCCTTTCGTCTCTCAACCCCAACCGCAACCGGTCTACATCGTCAAACTCTGCCTCACCCTCTACCAGTTCGAACCGGCATCCGTAGTCCTTGCATCGTGCGCGTATCTGGCGAGCCGTGCAGCAGGTTTGCAGGTTCGTAGTGGGCGGGGAATAGCCATGAGTTTCGGATCGGCCGCAGTGGCATTTGAGGGCGTATTGCTTCATGCGCGCGCTTTCTTGATGCGCATGTACTTTTCATAGGCGGGGCTTTTCGGCTGAGTCAAACCAAGCCCCTTGCACCACCAGTCATTGCGCAATAACACCTTGCACATCCGACGCCATGAGGGTGCCCAATACTTCTTTTCCAACTCAGGCGGCGCGAAGTCGGGTATCCCGTTTCGATACCCGCGATCAACCCACCCTTTTATCCAAGAGCGAAAACGGGGTAGGTAGTGCGCGCGCGATACTTCCGGCATGGTGGCAAGTAATAGATTGCAGAACGAGCGCCACGTATGACCAGGCGGCAAACTGATCTTGTTGTATCCGGTGACGTTGCCACGCTCCTCGATATACAGCGCACCGGAATTTGCCCCATTCACGCGCGCCACAATCTTGCCCCATGTCTGCGGCTCGATCAGGTGGAATAGCCACAATCCACGCTTTTGATCGTCGCCATACGGCTGGCAGAGTCGCATCTGATGCGGCGACACTCCCGCTAAGTGCATGCGGTCATAGACCTCGTTATGCGCCCTGTCTGGAAACTTGGCGTGATACTTCCATATGTCCGAGACGTGCCAGTCATAAATTGGGTACACATTGAATGTGTTCGGCGCTACCTGCGTTGTCCATCGCTTACCAAAATGCGTGCCCTTGTCCCATATCGCAATCGTCCGGAATCGGTTCAAACTTTCATCAGTTCGAATGCCGATAAATGCGCCAGTGCTTTGGCCTTTGCTGTACCAAATCGCAAACAGCTCAATGAACTCTTCGAATTCCATGCGCGGCTCGAAAAAATCAAAGAATGCTGGATCAGAAACAACCCCTTTGCCCTTCGGCATAGGCCGCACCCAATCTTCTTTACGCTCCGGGTCCCAAGCGCACCAGACAGGCTCATAATTGCTTACTGCGTTCCGCAACTTGATTGGCAGACACACCCAATACAACTCGATGTAATCCGCATAGCGCTCGAACATCTCATGAGCATGTTTGATCGTCAGCGCGTATTGCGCCTCCAGGTCAATCAGCAACACGCCGACTTTGCGGTTTTGCTTTATCGCCTCATCCATCACAAGATGAAACATGACCGACGAATCTTTGCCGGCACTAAAACTGATGTAGACCTTTTCAAAGTGCTCAAATGAATAGCGAATGCGATCGCGCGCTGCGGTCAGCACATCCACACCAATAGGGATTTTCTTGGCAGACATCAGTACAACTCCGCTTCTGTGCGACCCAATGCTTCACCTAGCATCACTTGCTGTTTGCCGTTCGCTTTCAACCATTCATTGAGGTACTTGACCGCCATCATGTTTGCAGCGTATTGCTGTTCCTGCGTCAGCAATTGATAACCACCACGGCATATAGCTGGAATACCTAGTGCTTTGGCGACACTCGCTTGTCCGAGCCACGCTACCCGGTTCATGCGGTCATTCGTCAGATAGTGTTCACAAGAAAACTTCCATTCCCGCGTGACTTCCTGCAACGTTTTCTCGAAGCGGTCAATGTCCGCTAGAAACTCGTGATATGCCTTCTCCCCCTGCTCTTGCGTCATGCCCTTCGGGCGCTCTGCATGGAACCCAGCCCGATAGCATTCCCACTTGTCCCACGTGTGCAGGACTCGCCCCTCATCATTCGGGACGTAATCTTCAATAACGTCAGACAGCAATTCGCCACCGATACCACCTTCGCTACCAACTTCCCACGCTTGCGAGAATTCCTGGTCTTGGAAGGCTTCCGCAAGGCCGGTAATCTGGCACAGACGAAGAACCTCATCTGCATCCATGCCCAACTCGCGCCCGATCTTTTCGTCAGACCAGTTGCGCCGCTTCAACTCAACAACAATGTCCGACATTGCCTCGACCTTATGCTTTCCCCTGGCGCGGTTGTGGCGTATCGTGGCCGCTATGCGGTCGCTGCGTTCGGTGCGGTCATCGTTCATCACCACAACTGGCAAATAGCCTTTGATGCGCTCGCGCACCACTTTGCTTTCTTTCCCGACGCGATGCCGGTGGAATCCATCGACAACCTCCATGTGCTCACCGTTGTTCCAGGCCACAATCGGTTGTGTGTATCCGTCCTCACGTATCGAATGCTCCAGCAATTTCATTTCGGGCGGCGCTACGCTGTTCGGGTTGTAATCGTTCGCACGTACCACGTCAGACGGCACCCACTGAATTGACTCAATCGGTTCGTTTTTGAACGGAGATACCGACCGCAATTCCTTGCGAATAGCATTCAGCGCCTTGACCTTTTCCGCCTCTGGTAGGCCGTTAAGCATCGCGCAAACCTGCTTAACCCTGCTCATCACATCTTCAACAAACGCACCTGCAAAAAGATCGCTCATGCCGGGATTCCTGTCAGTTTTTTGGTTAACGCCTGGACTTCTTCTGGCGTGCCGTATTTTCGCGCAAAGGACAAATCCGCAAGGTCGTACTTGTCCGGCTTGCGCGGCACTGACGCCATTTGCTGCGCAGTCGGGGCTAGCTTCGCCCAGTTGTTCCGAATCGCGTTCATGAACGCAGAATCCCAATCCGCATAGGCGTACCCCTTGGCTTGGCAAGCAAGGCGAAACGCCGTCAGGTGTTGCTCTAACTGCCCGTGTTTGTTCTCAAGCGCCCATGCCTTTACGCGGTCGCTTATCTCGAAGTCAGGGGGCATCTGTGATTTTTTGGAAGCAGGCGTCCGCGCAGCGGGCGGGTCTTTACTCTGGTTCTTGGTTAATGGTTCTTGGTTAGTGGTTAATGGTTTATGGTTACGCTCGTCTACCCCCTCGGTTCGTTCACGATTCGTTGACGATTCGTTGACGCTTTGTTTGCGTTCATTAGCGATTCGTTTGTTGATCGTTGACCGTTCGTGGTACGCGGCGATGTCCTCCCTGATCTCGTTTTGCACGTAAATTTCGCCTTCGAGCGTGAAAAATCTGCGCAAAACGAACTGCACTGCGGCTTCTTCTTCAGGGGTTGAGGCCCACACCCATTCAATCGCTTCCGCCAATGTCGGGAAGGATTCGCGGTCATAGCAGGCGTCGATCAGTTGACAGTAAACGCCGTGCTGAAGTAACGAAAGCCTGCCAGCCTTCTTTGCGTAGTCCCCGATATTTCGCTTGTAGTAATGCACGTTATCCCTGTAGATCAACTGCGTTTTTATACAGTTTTTGACAGCACTACAGAGGAGAAAGTTCCCTTAGTACCTTTAAGCCTCGGGCGATGTTAGGAGTCATTTCGACATACCCTTTGCGCCTCAACGCATACAAGTGTTCTTGCGCCGCGTTGTCCACCTTGAAGCCGAAGTGCTTGCATATCTCGCGGCGTGTCGGCGGCATTTCGTTCTGGCGCTTGAAGTCCACAATGAATTGCAACACCTCGCGTTGCCGCACTGTCAGGTCTTTAGACACGCGAATACTCCGGCTGCAACTTCCGCAGCAACGTGATCGAATCAAGGAAGAACACATCCTTCTTGCGCCGGTCATCAGGATCGTTACGCGGCTTGCCTTGCTCGTTCACGTACACGAACTTGGCACCAACGCCCAACACGCCGCCCAGGTACATTGCAGGCTCACCCGATGGCATGGGAACGATGTCGCCGGGGGTCATTTGAGAGCCTGCGCAAAGAGCCACAACACCAATGCCGGGGCGATGACCATGAAAAGCAGGAATGCGATTACGTCAAGCGGCATGTTCAACCTCGCGTATCTCTGCCCAATCCAATATCATCACGTTGCGAGTCAGTGGCGCACGTCGCGCAAATATCACTTGGTCGGCGTTTGACCGGATCATCCGGTCAGCATCCATGCGAACCAACGAGTAACCGAACTCTGCAAGCCTCTTGCGCTCAACCGGCAGAAACCACTTGCCTACCCCTTCCAAGGTCAGGCATGCACAACCGCAAGACCATCCGCGCGGAATTTCGTCACGCCATGCCAAGCCAAATGCGGAAATGACATCCTGTTGCCAATGCTGTTCCGATTCGGCGTCAATCCAATGCTTCGTGAAGCCCGGACGGAACGGGCCACGTCCTTCCTTGTCTTGAACGCGATAGATCAACAAGCTTCCTCCACCATCGGAAACCTCGCCAGCACCTGCGCCCGCCGGAACACTTCCAGATTCCGCGCAATGGCAATCGCCGCCGCCTCTGATGTGGCTTCGACCTGATCGCGTCTGACGATGTGCGCGTGCCAGAAGTCCCCTTCACCTTTCGTCGGGGGCAACTGTTGGAAGGTGTTGTAGATCATCAATCACCTCGGAATAAAAGGGGCGACGCACCGGAAATTTCCAATACGCCGCCCAAAGACCTTGCCGCAAAGGTGTCAGCAAGGTCTAGGAGGACAATCACTTGGCATTCCTTATAGCACGGTCAACAGCTTGCCGCGAAATGCCAAGACTTTTGGCAATCTCTGCCACCGATTCGCCGGCCTTGCGCCGCTTGGCTAGGGCGATACGGCGCTTGCGCATGGCTTCCTTGTAATGTTCGTGCGTTAGTTTCATGTCGCCATAGTAAACACAATCCACATACCCCGTCAACAGGTATTGCAAAACGCCCATTAAAATATTTACGCAATAGGTGTTGACAAGCCGTTAAATAGGGCCTATCATCCTCTTACATGCTGCATTCGCGGCGAATCGGAGGAATAAGATGGCAACGAAGAAAACGGAAAGCGGCACCATCGTCGCTTACAAAGCTTTCGACAAAAATTGGCAATGTCGCGGCTTTCAGTACGAAGTCGGCAAGACTTACGTGCATGACGGCGATGTGAGCTTGTGCAATAGCGGCTTTCACGCCTGCGAAGCGCCGCTTGATGTACTGAATTACTACCCGTTGACGGATAGCAATTTTGCCCGCGTGGAATTGGATGGCGTTACCGCAAAGAAAGATGGCGAAGACACCAAGCGCGCAGGCAAATCGATTGCGATCAAGGTTGCGCTTTCGATTGCCGATCTGATTTCTGCGCAAATTGAATGGACGTTCAAAAGCGCGGATAAAAAGAGTGTTGCGGAAGGCGACTACAGCAAGGCAGCGTCCTCGGGCTACTACAGCAAGGCAGCGTCCTCGGGCTACTACAGCACGGCAGCGTCCTCGGGCGACTACAGCAAGGCAGCGTCCTCGGGCTACTACAGCAAGGCAGCGTCCTCGGGC
>ERZ650310.57-NODE-57-length-32579-cov-8.529793_pt1 | contig 32579 bp, 51 predicted proteins | sample MGYA00376246_ERZ650310 | MGnify/ENA primary metagenome ERZ650310 (study PRJEB26733, sample SAMN07839286) | wastewater metagenome | biome: small river; feature: stream; material: water | place: USA: North Carolina | collected 2016-03-01 ...
CTACACGACGCTCTTCCGATCTATATGTCAGCGATTATGGTATGGCAAAAGACGTTAAAGGGGATTCCTTTGGACGCTTTTTCATTGGGATTTTTTATTGTTCTTTCAGCGAGTGCAAGTTACACGGCTATGAGATTAGACGCTGAGGGGTTTTCTCACTTTTACATGAGCCAACATACGGTGTCTGCGAAGATTGACGATGAAAAGGTGGCGACTGTTACGGCTGATAGTGAGAGGGAGCGGATTTTAAAAGTGGCGAAGGAAAATTATGATGCAAGTGTGAGTGCGATTACGAGTTCCAATAATAAGAGCATCAATCAGATTAACTCGGCTGCAGCGGCAGCGATTAAATCGAGTCCGTGGAAAGAAAAACAAATCAGAGAAAAAGCCAAGGCGGATGTAGCGAAGCATACGGCTTTAATTTCAGAAGGTGTCCAAATGGCGGAGGTTATGAAGAATCAGACTATGACTAACGCATGGGAACAGGCTAAGAAGCGAGTAAGTAAAGTTGAAGAGGGTAATAAAAAGGAAGAAGAGAGGGTTAAAAAAGAAGAGGTAATGGCTAAATCTGCAGGTTTATCTTTAGCGGGGGTTTTAATTCCGCTTCTATTAGTCATAATTGTCTGTGGAGCGAGATTGGATATTCTGACAGGTCACGTAAAAACCTTTTCATTAAAGGAAGCGTTCTATAAGAAAGGTGCGATAGCGAATTTAGTGACTAACTTAGGAAAGTTCGGAAATGCGTGGGTAGCAATTGCTTCTAATTTGGTGGCTAATATCACAATTTGGCTGACTCCGAAAGTGGAAAAGGATGATGTGGAAATTGAAAGAGCAGTACAGGTTAAAAGACCTACCACTTTAAAAACAATTGCGAACTTTGGAAAACAGGATAGTGATGATGAATTTGACGAGGAGGAAGAATGGAACAGAAGATTGCAAAAAAAAAATATGCGATAATTTGTTTATCTTGCGGAACGAAATCAATGAGTCACATACCTACTAAAAAGTTCTGTGACCCGAAATGTAAAAATCTATTCCATAACAAAAGTCCTAAAAAGAATGAAAAAAGAAGACTTCAAAGGCAATCCAAAGCCCAAACCAACAACAGAAACCTGTAATAATATATGAGTTGCTTTATGATTTAGATGTAAATATGGATGTCCAAATCTCATAACTACTATTTTAAAAATTAAATCTTTTTTTAATAAACCCAACTATTATAAACAACACTACTATAATTATAATAAGTAAAAATAGCTTGTTTGCGATGCTTTCTATCATTACGCTATAATCTTTATCTTTAGTATTGACTTCTTGCTTTAAAAGCGATGTAAGTCTGTTTATTTCGTTTATTAAAGTGGTTATTTGTTTCTGTTGTTCCTCGTTAATCTTTTTATACTCACTTTCTGACTTATTAACTACTTTAACATTTTCGTATTTTTGTCCGTTTACGTAATAAGGGATTTTAATGTCAATAGGCTCGTAAGTTAAAGTGTTTGCTTTGTAGTCTGAAATCGTTTCTTTTTTATTGTTTTCAGTTTCGGTTTTTGTGGTTTCTTTTACAGAGGAACTATCAGTTTTTAATTCCGTTTCTGTGTTAGTTTTTTTTAAGTTCGCACAACTTAAAAAGCTAAATGATATTAGTAATATTAATTTTTTCATATTTTATTTTTTTAAGTTTATTTTTATTTATTGTATCTCTAATTATGGCGCAATCTTCAAACATTTCTACTTCAACAAACTTTTTTAAAGTACATTCTAAATCGACTATTGTTCCAAATTCTAACCATTCTTTAAATGCTTGTTTTGTTGGAAAGTTTTTACGAAATACTTGCGGACTAATTAAGTCTAAAAACATTTCTTCTAATTCCTGTGGCGTGTGCTTTTTCATATTTCAGTTTTTACTCGAATTAATCTACTTTTTTTATCAAAAATAACATTTTCTTTAGGTATTATTTTAACATCACTTATTAATATTTTACAAGGTTCATCTAAATACCAAATGTATTCAGGATCTGTTTCTGAAATCATACCCACTTCACAATATTGTTTGTTAATGCCAGGCGGTTGAAAATATACTGTATTCATAATTATTAATTTAAGTTATATTTAAGCTTTAAAATGTTTCTTAATACTTTGTTTACCGATTCTTTACAAATTCCACGCTCGTAATAGAATTTCTGTACTCTGTTTATTCTTTGTAGCGGTGATAAACTCATGGTTAAAAAATAAAAGGATTAATAGATTTATTTTTCTCAAAGTAATTCATTACTACAAAAGAACTATTCGTGTTCTTAAAGTTTGTTTTTACCCAGTCTGACGGAGGACTAAAAGCCCCAAAGTTTAAATATTCAAACGTTGCAGAACTTGTAAAATCTAAAAGCAATTGGTGGCTATCTCCTTTACAAACTTCTATTTGATAACCGTGCAATTTATATTCATCAATATAGTTTTTAATTTTTTCAATTTGAATAGCATCTAAAAAAGGTTTAAATCCAAACTTTAAATTTTTATCATCTTTACCGTGAGTTAAAATAAAACATCTGTTTTCATAAATGTAATGATCAATAAACTTTCTTTGATTTATTACCTCAACTCTATCCGGATATTTTAAATCTATAACCGTTTTAAATGCGCTATTAACAATATAACCAAAACTTCCAGCGTGATTGTCATTACAAATATTTATAACGTTAATCTTATTATAATGAGGCGCCAGGCTATCAATCATTTTAATTTTAAACTCTAACCCGACATCAAACGCTTTTTGGTTATCCATATTTTGAGGTAATTCGTGACCGCCTCTTGTTGTTATAGCGTTATAGCCATCCATAAAATCCCCTAATTCGTGAATATGCAAAATATCAGATTTTTTATTTAGTAGCGTATAAACAACCATATCGACTAAACGTTTATTTACTTCTGATTCATTCCAAACACCATCATATAAAGAATATCCATTTTGATTTACTTCCATTCCTATGTGAACATCGGTATAAACTAACCTATCAAATTTTGCTAAATCGTATTCGGTTGTAATTTTTGGAAAAGTAATTGGTTTAATCACATCTTTAAAAATAGATATAAAATCCAATTCTTTTTCTGGTTCATTTTCAGGTTCTACAAAGTTAGGGTTTTTTACGAATAAACTTTTATGCTTATCCTTTAACCACATATGCTTAACGCTTGTGTTAGGAACATCTAAATCATTTGTAGCATTGTATACGCCCTCGTGAGTATCTAACAAACGTTTTTCGTGTCGTCGCATATATTCGCCTAACGCTTTTACGTCAGGGTTTAAATGACCTCCAACATCTGAATTTAATAATTGCCTTGCAATAGCACTATATTCTTTTGATTTTTCTAATAGTGGTTTTATTTGTTCATCGAGATAATTCCATTTGTTTTTCATAACTTATCATTTTTACTCTCATTAAACAATCTCTCTGCGTATTCTCTAACCTTTTGAATGTGTTCACGTGTAGATTGAACTTTAAAACCAGTCTTACCTAATTTCTTACGCCCTACATTAGCCTTTGAACCGCTTCCTCGTTTGTCTTTCATATTAAACAATTTTAGCGTTTAACAATTTCTCTGCTTCTTCTTTGGTGTAGGTTGGTATGATTTCTGCCCATTGACCCTCAAAGAATATAGAACCTCCACGACCATCTGTCAATAATTTTAATTTTTCATTAAAAACTAATGTTTCGAAATTTGAAATTTTGCAAATATTTTTATAATTAGGTAAAGTACTCGCATTTATATAATGTATTCCATTTCCAAACCCTCTTTTAATAGCTTCATTTTTCAAAGCTTCTAATACTTCCGATTCGGTGGCGGGTCTTTCAGTATCACTATTAACTTTAGATTTTAAAGAAAACCATTTTTTATCTGCTCCAATTCCATAAATTAAAAAACCGCCTTTATAAAATCCTAACCAATGTTTATTAAAAAGACAATTATCTTTAAACCAACCGTTTTTAGTTTCAAACACTTTTGGAAACCATTTTAAAGCTAATTGTACTGGTAATTCCTTAATCTGTTCTTCTGTAATTTCGTAAGTTTTCATAATTAATTTTTTTTTAGTTTATAATTCAGTTGCTTCTTTTATTAGTTGTTCTAATTTTTCTATTTTGCCTTCTAATCTTTCAAAATCGGAATCCCAACCATCTTGATGCTCCATTAACTCAAATATTGCGTCTTTATTTTGTTCTAACTCATTTTTTAAGTTAATTAACATTTCAAGCATTTCTGGTGCTTTTGATATTAGTAAGGCGTCATAATCGTTATGCACAAATTCAGCAACACATTCGCCATCATCACCAAAATGAATTTCATTTGTACGATTATAAAAGGCTGTTTTTTCTTTTAAAACTCTTTTCCAATTTGTTTTTGTTCCTTTAAATTCCATAATTTTATATTTTTAATTAGTTAATAATGTCAAAGATAATAATTATTTTTTAAAACAAGCACCTTTTTTAAATTAATTTAAAATTATAAATTATTATCTAATATATATTTTCGAACTAACACAATATTAATAGGTTTACATCTAACTTGAAATGCTTTTTTATCTCCTTTTTTTCTACCACAATTAGGAGAACCGCCCCTATTATCGGAGCGGTTAAGTTTTAAATTCTGTGCCATTTTAATCTTCTGAATTCATTTGATAAATAATTTGATACTGGGTTTCTTGGTCTATTTTCAGAATTCTATCTTCATTTTTTAAATAAAGTCTGAAATCCTCTATCCTGTCGAAATCTCTTTCATGGAAAATGTAATTTATTATTTCTTTTGATTTTCCAATTTGAACATGTGCAGTGATTAGTTTCATAATTTTAGTTTGTTTTTTCGATCCCTGTAAATTTAAAACCATTTTCAGAATTTTCAATAACTTCAAAACCTCTTGCTTTTCTAATTTCAGCATGAATTGTACAATCTCTTAACCAAGAATTACCAGCGTTAACAGCATCTTCTTTAGTTGTGTAAGTTTTAGGGTTAACTTGATTGATTTCTGAACCATTTACTTTTTTAATAATTGAATAAGTTTTCATAATGTTTTTGTTTTAAATGATAATAACTTCATTGTTATTTCTTTAGCAAATATACGACTTATTTTGATAATTGCAAACTTTTTTCAAAGTTTTTTGTTTCTTTTTTGCAAAATTCTACACATTTTTCGAAAATCTCAATAGGGACACGTACTCCCATTTGTTTTGTTTTGTAATTTAATTTTTTACGACCAGAGTTAAGGCGTAATCCACCTCTATTTTCTTTATAATTTATTGTAGTAAACAAATTATTTGCGTACGCGTGCTTTATGTTGTCGGATTGCGAAATGCATTCTAAATTATCAATTCTATTATTTGCTTTGTTTCCGTCTTTATGATTTATTACCATTTTTTTAGGGATTTCTCCTTTAAAGATTGTATAAACTAATCTATGTAAAGATGTTTGTTTTTTTTCTCCATTTAATATAAAAGAAACTGTTTTATAATCATGCTGATTATAAGCATAATTCTTTTCAATTCCATTACAAAAACCACCTAAATTAGAAACTTCATAAATTTCTTTTTCATCTATTTTTTTCCAAATCTCTTTCATAATTATACTTGATTTTCCATCCATGTTAAAATAGTTTCAGCATCTTCTTCTTGAAAATCATAATCTAATCCGAATAAAGAAATTAAAGTATCTTGTGATACAGCTTCTGAACATAAGTGATTGTCTAAATTTGTTTGAATGTGAGCAGTTATTGAATTATCTTTCGCCCAAGTTCTTAACATTAAAAATCCCTCGTTTGTGTTACACATATCGATAGCATTTTCGATAATTTCTAATTTTTCGCTTCTTTCTAATTTGTTCCAGTTTTTTACTAATTGAGTTTCCATAATTTTTATTTGTTTATTATTATGATGTAAAGATAACACTTATTTTGATACTTGCAAACTTTTTTCAAAGTTTTTTTAATTTATTTTATAATTTTAACATATTTCTTTTATATCTTTGTTGTTATTAATTATAAATATATACAATTATGTACACTTTAAGAACGATATTCCAAACAGGAATAGAAAGAAACAATTTTATTGGCAAGAATTACGAGTTAATTCACAAACACAATCAACAAGAATTTGATTATTACTTCAAAGACTTATTTCCTAATCCAGAGATATGCGATATTGAAGGGGTTTATTGTTTATTAATTACGGATGAAATAACAATCCCTTTATATAATGTTCATAAGTATTATATAGTAAATGAAAACGGAAAAACATTCTGTAAAATAACAGAAATTAAATAAATTTTTGTATATTAGCACATTCATAATGTTTTTTGGTTTAGTTAATTAATCCGTAATTATTTGTAGTTACGGATTTTTTATTGTAGGTTTGTTTAACTAATTTAAAAATATGAATGTTATGACAACAAAAGAAAAAGCAACAGATTTAGTAAGTAAGTTTTTTAATAATGATTTAAAAAATATTACAACTTTTGAATTAGCTGAAATAGAGGCTAAAAATTGTGCGTTAATTGCAGTTGATGAAATCGATTTAATTATACAAAAATTAACGCCGTCAGATGATGAGTATTGTTATTTACAAGAATTAGAGTATTGGCAAGAAGTAAAAAAAGAAATTAATAATCTATAACGTATTTAAAAATCCTTTTCGTAATTGTTAAGGATTTTTTTTGCGTATGTAAATAAAGTTTTGTAAGTTTGAAGAACTAAAAAACATAAGTTATGAAAAAAAGAAGAAACATAAAAGATTGTAAGTTCTGGAAACCAAGAGGAAAACAAACTAACTATTGTGCAATAGACGAAAAAGAACCTTTAAAAAGGTGTTTTGGAGTTTGTAAAGAATTTTGTAATAGATAAAACAACAAAAAACCCTACTCGTTTGAATAGGGTTTTTTTATATTACTTAAATTCACATTTATAAATTATATTATCATTGTAAGCAATAGGAAATTTTAACCTACATAAAGTATGATAAGGAAAATTAAACTCCTCGCATAGCTTTTTTAAATTACCTCTTGTAATCGGTTCTTTAGTATCTTGTAATAATACTATTATTGATCGTCTTTGCATAGTTTTAAATTTAAAGTGTGAATTGATGCACTTTCTGAAAAAGGATTAATTCCTTCATTTACACATTTTAAAACAGAAATAGCCATTTCTAAATCATTTAATTTATCCTGTCTGTCTTTTCTTGAAATTGGATAATTATTTAACTCCCAATCTGATAAACAAATTCTTAAGCTTTTTGCTTCTTTTTCTAATTGATTAATTGAATATTTCATAATATTAAGTTAAGGCGATTATTTGACTATTTACCCATTGTGAAAATGTTTTAGGACTTCCATATTTTTCTAAATTTTCTGAATTTCTTTTGTAATATTCAGTATAGCTTTTTTTTGAATCTTTTATAAATTCATCAAAAGATTTATAAGCATCTATACAATATGTGAATAGAATTTTTAAATCATCTTGCTCGATATTAAAATTAATAGAGTTCATAATTATATACTTTTAAAAGAGAAACATTCAGCATTAATATCACCGCTTTTAATCAAAGAAGCGAATGTGTTATTTCTTCCTTGTGGAAAATAAGGTTTTCCGTCATGGTGTAATACTTCATTATTATTATTAACCAATGCAATAACGTGGTTACAGGTTCCACCAAAAACACCTTTATAGCTAGATGTTTCTAATCTTTTAGTTGAAAAACAATTTACTTTTATTACTTGTGAATTTGTCATAATATTTAGTTTAGTTGAAAATAACTTAGTTGTTATTTCTTTTACAAATATACTACTAATTTTGATACTACCAAATAAAAATACAATTATTTTTAAAATATTTGTAAAATAAAAAAACTACTCATTTCTGAATAATTTTATATTAAAAAATTGATATAATGTTTAGTTATATATAAATAGTGTTATATGTTTGGATAAGTAATACCTTGTTTTACAATTACATTCTTTTTATCAATTAAAGCCTTTAAAGTTTTTGGAGTGTGTCCAAATGTCATTTCAAAATGTGGTGCATCGTAAATACTTTTAAAATCTCCTCCCCATTTCCATCCTTTACCTTTGAAGTAATTAGTTATTTCCATCCAATCACTTTGTAAATCCTTATCAAAGTCTTTTTTAGTATCCCAAGTTGCCGTTTCGAAAGTTCCATTTCCATCAACATCAACTAATAAAACTATGTCAAATGCTAAACCGTAGTTGTGTATTGATTGCCATTTGTCCGCATTGGTTACTTTAGGGCGTTGTTTAAATAATCTACTTTGTTCTTCAGGCGTCCTAAATACGTAAGCAAATCTTAAACGTACATTTTTACCTAAAAGATTATTAGCTTCTTTATATTGTTGTAAAAGCATATCCTTAATTTTAGGGTGTGCTTGTTCTATTCTGGTTAAGGTAATTGCATCCATATTATTTTCTTTTAAATGTGTTACTAATCATATCAAATAAACCATTGAAAAAAGCGGTTAGAAAGCCATCAATATTTAATTTATAAATAATATATTCCGCTATTTTGTCAGATATAATAGCTATAAATGCTATTGCAATTGATTGGTATTTAGTATCTAATTCACTTTGAATTAATCCGCTTGCTATATAAGCACCAGCTACACCGACAAACATCGATAAACAAACGTTTATAAATGATATTTTTGCTTTATTTTTTTTCATTTCTATTGCTATTTTCATACCTACCCCCAAAATTGCAGGAACTATTATTTTTACGAAAAATTGCGTGTACTCATTGTTTATGAATCTTTCTGGCATTTTTATTATATTTAAAAAACCCAATTAAAATAATTGTATAAGCAGTTAAAAGCTCATTTATACCTAATTCGGTTGGATTGAAAATTAGTTCGTCTAATAAATTATTTAATGACAAACTGAATAACACAAATTTAATAAAACTTTGTTTATCTTGGACAAAAAGATACATACACAATCCGAAAATAAATAAGCTATTACCTATATAAAAACTTCCCTTTGGGAGAAAGTTCCAAAACATATAAGTAACTACACTTATTAAAGCGGATATGTACAACAAAAATTTCATTTATCTGTCTTTTGGTCTTGTACCCACTAACTCTAAACTAACATTATCTAAAATAATATTACATTCTTCAATAGCTCTTTGTTGTGCTTGAGAATAATCTTCTGTTTTTAATGAAGAAGAATCGCTTGTAAAAAAGTTTTTCATTAGATAAGCAACAACTCCAGAAATAGAAGCTATTAAAATGGTTTTCCAATTTAGTACTAAAGTACCGCTATCTAAACTTTGTTGCATAATTGTAACCGCAGGCACTAAAATTGCCATGACTAAACCTTTTAAAAAGTCTTTAATGTTTAATGTGAATAATTTGCTCATTTTTTATTTATTTATTATTTATAATCCTTTAATTTTCTTTCTGTATGTAAAATCAGTTATTCCTAACTCTAATATTTTAGCGTTACATTCCTCACGCAATCTATCCCTTTCAATAAGTATTTCGTTTGGAATGCTTTCATATTCTCCGCACATTACTTTTTCTATTGGTATTCGTAACAAGGTAGTTATTTTTGCTTTGTATTCTAAATCAATACTAACTGCTTTATTCAATCTTAAGGCGTTAATTTCTTCAGTTGTAAAGTCAATTACTTCTTTTGTAATTACATCATTTAAAACTATCCATTCAGTACCTAATCTTTGATATTCATTAATATTTGGAATAACAACTTCACGCCATCCATGTAAATAGTGTTCTGTGCTTTTTTTATAGTTATCAGTTTTAACACCATTATATACGAATGTATTTGGTATATCATTTAGAATTACATCTATGTTATTTATATTTGCTACCATATTATTATACTTGACGCCCTAAAGCAGTTTGAAAATTTTGTATTGAATTATAATAAATTAAAGCTTCAGCATCTGAAAAACCACCACCAGAAGAAGTTAAAGCTATTTCTTTATTTGAAAAGAAATTAGCCGAACCGTTGGCATTAATACAACCTATGTAAACCCCGTTACTTGGTAAAGTAACAGATTCGGTAGTAGTTTTTACTTTAACACCATTTTTCCACATAGTAGTATTTGTACCATCATTTCTATTAACCATAAAACCACCTCTACTATCTGTTGAAGATACAGAGCCAGAATAACTACCATTACCATATAAACCATAAAATAAGTTACTATTATATCTTGTAATAATAGCAGTTGTATTTAAAACTACCCCGTTATCATCAGAACAACCCATATCGTAAGGACTACCAGTATTTGAATTAGTTCTTGAGTAAAAGAATAAATGACCGCTTGTTGTAGTTAATTCGGTACTTGGAACTAAAAAAGTTCGAGCAAATCCACTACTTCCATTTGGTAAAGAACCATTTGACGAATGCGTCCAACCACCGCTAAAAGCTAATCTAAAAGAAGTATCTAAATCTAAAGGGCTTTTTAAGTTAAATTTATGTGTAAACGCAGTACCACCTACGTAAACGTGTAAGAACTTAATTCTAGCCCAAAGACTATTTGCTTTTAAATCTAAAACAAATGTATTTAAAGCATTAGTAATTGTAGTATCTGAAATTCCAGTTGCTGATAAAAAAGCAATAACATCAGGGTCTAATCCACCGCCTACTTTGGTTAAAAATAGCTTGTTACTCATAATTAATCTTCTTGAATAATTACAACTTTATATTTTCCATTATAGTACTGAATAGTAATAGTATTTAATAATGCAGTACCCTCGTAAGAACCCGTAATGAAATCAGTCCAGTCAGATGGATAGCTTAAAGTATAGTTTCCACTAACCTCTAAAGTAATTGTTTTAGTTTTTCCGCTTGCTGGTAAATTAGACTCTGTTAAAGTTGTATTTCCTGTTAAAGTTAAATCCCAAACACTTGCTAAATTCCAATCTATATTATAAGTTCCACTTACAGAATTATTAGTTATTAATTTTTCAGCTTCAGAAACTGGAATAATACCATTTGTTTCAATTCCAGTATAACCTAAATAAGTTAATCTATTTATTAAATTAGTCCAATTAGTAAAAGTTTCAACACTTCCTAAATAGTCATAAACTTCAATTTCATTAATTTGATATTCTCTACGTTTAGCACCGTAAGCCTCAACTAAAAAAGCCTTGTTAAATTCTTGCTTAAAACTAAAACGACCTAAAAAAAATTCTCCATCGATACTATCGACGTGCTTAAAAGCTCCATTTTGTAGTTTTTTAATTTGTAAGATACTCATTTTATTGTGCTTTTGATTTTCTTGAAATCTTTATATTTCTACGCCCAATAGTTACGGTTCCGGTATCTGTTTTAGCATATAGTTTACCCCCATTAGTTAAAAAAGTTGATAATGTAAAATAGTCTAAAGGCATACTTTGATTATAAGGGGCTGTTCCTACTGCTTGAATCCAACCAGTAAAAGCAACATTACTACCAGCAGTTGAACCACTAATATCAATAATAAATTCAATAGCATTTGGTGAGCCAGTTTTAGCAGTAACAGTAAAATCAAATCTACCATCGTAATCATCTCCTACTGAAATAGGCGTTATTTTAGACCCCGCCCATAACTGCTTTGTTGGTAAAGCTAATCTTGCGTCTAATGGTAAATAATTATTTATAGTTGCTCCTAAAGCATCAATTGTAATTTGAGTATATGTTGTTCCGATTGTAATAGTAGGTGTTGCTAAACTATCTACATAATACGCCCAACCATTGTTGTTACTTGGTGTGTAACTATAAGGTAAAGAATAAGGGGTTGGTACTCCTAAAAATTTATCGTCTTTTTCAAGTTTTAATAAACCTATTTGAAAATTTTGTGTAGCAGTAGGAGAAGATGCATTATGTTTTACTTTAAATGCAAAATCTAAAGTAGTTGTTCCACTTAAATATATGTTTTGATAATAAGTTATAAATTTACCATCATAAGTAGTCGGGTCTGGGTTAAAAGAACCCTCTAAAGTATCTGTATGAACTGCATTTTTATATATTAAAATTTCAAAATCAAAAGGCAAAAAACTATCAGGACCATCTATTTCGTCTTTAATAGATAATTGAAATAAATGATTTGCGTCTGGCGTAAGTACACTTGTAGTTAATGCGTTACTTAAATTAAAAACTAAATCAGTAGTGTCAAATTCTAAATTTAAACAATAAAGAGCATATCTATCATAATTACCAAAACCACCGAGAGTATATACTGCACTACCTGAAGTGGTATTTATAATTGTGTTATTATAATCTCTAAAACACGATTTTTCTGGCAATAAATTATCTGTAAAATTATTGCTAAAACTATCTATTTGTATTAATTGTGATATAGCCATTTTGTATTAGTTTAAAGTTGGATAAGAAATTGAAAAAATAACCGTTGTATTTGCTGGAACTATTCCGTTTAATCTATTGCTAATAGTATTTAATGATAACCCAGTTGTTGGTAAATTATTATTAGTTAAATATTTATTTCCAGCATAACTTACTGGAGATGGCAAATATTCACTACCTATAATAGTTAAAAAATAGTCGTTTACTGAAAAAGCAGTAGTATTTTTGATAAACCCGTTAATAAATACCGTTCTACCTTGTTTATAAATCTTAACATCATATTGTAATGCCGTATTTACTAAATTACGCTCTGTAATAGTGTTTGTTGTTGCGTGTGTTTCGTTTACCTCAACTGGGTAGTAGTTGTTTAAAGCGGTTTCTAAAACATTATACAAGTCTGTGTCTTGGTCTATTAAACTTGGATTTGTTTTTATCTTATTCACTAAATCCGTTAATATGGCTGATTTTATACTCATTTTTAATTTGTTTTAAATTGTGTTGGTTTAAATTGCGTCTTTTTAAATTGACCCGCTCCTATTGTAAAATTCCATACTTCCTTATCAGTAACGCTTAAAGTTTGACCTAAATAATCAACTACATCAAAAGTAAAGTAATATTTTCCTAATCCTAAAGAAGTAAAAGGAGCATCAAAAGACTTTAAATTTACTAATATAGTCGGAACTAAATCTTCTATTAAAGCATCAGTGTCATAATCCCATAATTTGAAATTACTAACCGAAGATAAATTATTTGTTAATGTAGCAGTTGCACTTGATGGACTTGAAATATAATATCCTAACGGACTTAACGCCATAACTTCTAAATCGGGGGCTATTTGATATTCTGCAGCATAAGTATCAGTTACATTAAATTGCCCTTTAAAAGTAGTTGCAAATTCGTTGCTCATACCTTGACGCTCATCACTTTGAACATTCTCGCTAACATTAAATCTAACGCCGTTTAAATAAACTAAATCGCTATTTAAAGCGACCATTAAACGCTCAAAAGTAAAAGTATCTAAATCCTCAATATTATAAGCATATTCTATTGCTTGTGTTGTTCTTCCTGTACGAATACCACCGTTAGTAAGTGTGTAAATATTAGTATTTTCCTTTGAACTTGGTAAATTATAGTATGCTTTTATTTCAATTGATTGATAGAAATTAGCTCTACTATAATCTGTTCCTTGATAATAAGAATAGTTTTTATAGTCTAATCTTATAGTTTGAATAGTATCAGTTACTAAAATAGGATTGCTCCATAGTACTAAATCACTTCCTGTATGTGTAAACCTTAAGAATAAGTTTTTATAGTAAAAATCTTGTTCAATTGGAGCAATCTCAAAAGCTATTTGGTATATTCCATTAATATCTTGAAACTCATTAATAAATATCTTTTCAGTAATATCCAGCATTACGTTGTCTGAGCAGTCCACCAATTCAACTATGTAACTATCGTCAAAGGCAATGCTGGTTAAACTATTACTGATTTGTAAGAACTTATTTGTTGGGGACAATACGATACTATCTTTATAAACGTATTGGCTATTTGCCATCAATTCAGACTTAGCTACTGAAAAATCAGTAACCAGTCTTAAAAACGATTTGTCTAAAGTATCTAAATTCATAGTGATTCTAATGCGTTTACAAGTTCATCAATTGTTGAGTAAGAAACACCGTTTAATAAAACTTTGTCGAATTTTGTTCGATTACACAAATTTATAGAATTTTCATCAAAGAATTGTATAAAATTGTTAAAAATATTATAATTTTTTATATTACTTACTTTTTCATCATATCCTACTTCATTAATTACAAATCCTAAACCATCTGAATTTACCATTAAAAAGTCGCTTTCGTTCTTAACTTCTAATTGTAATTCAAGTTCTTCTGTAGTCCAAATAAAGTCCGCTTCTTTTAAATATCCTTTAATTACTGCACCACTTGGATTTTGAACACGAATAAACCCACGCACATTTTGAATACCATCTAACAATTGTTTAGCCTGTGTAAATGAAATTCTTACTTTCGTTTTGTAAATATCTTGCGTTAATATTTTCTTATCTGAAATATCACTAATTAAAATATCTGCATTTTCTTTTATAGGATTTGGCTCGCCTTGAAATTGTGTTTTTGCTTCTCCGTTTGATTTAAAATAAGTGTTTTTAATTTTCTTGGTTGGAATAAATTTTCCATAAGTAGCTAATACCGAAAACCAATGACGCATATTTCTTTTAATAGAATAACGTAAATTTCCATAATTATCTGAATTACGTAAATTCTCTGCAAATATTAATCCCTCATTAGTTCTATTTACGTAAAGTACGTTACTTAAAGGATAGATAATTTCAAATAATATTTTATCTGTAAAAGATGTTCCGCTAAAATCTGTACTTGTTAATTGTAAAATTGTAGAATTAATACTTAATACCGTTCTATCTGTTCCATTTACTTTTACCGTATCACCAACGTTAAAACCTAACAAATCCCATCTGAAAGTTTTATCTGATAGTATTTTAAACTTCCCATTTCCATCACTTTCATATTGAAAATATCTATTAATCGTTTCTTTTGAGTTTGGCGCTAATTGAATAACATCCGCAATAAATATATTATCATCGTCGCTTGATGAATTTTCAGTAGTTGAAAAAGACATTTTACGTGCTACTTCAGTAATAAACGAATCTCTAATAAAAGGTAATTTAAACTCTTTTTTATTTATTGAGTTTTTAGCTTGTGGAAACCATTCTGTATTTGTGTGAATTGCATCAGTTGTATTTCTTTCAGTTCTATCTTGTTCGTATTTTTCATAACCAAATATAAATTTATTTACAAGGTACTTTTGATTTTTTACAATACTGCTTTCAAAGTCCGCAACTTCTAAAAATCCACCCATATCAATATTTTGATAAAAATCTTCATATTGACCTATGTAAATTTCATCATTATTAATTTGAGTGTAGGCGCATTGTTCTAACAAATGTTCTTTTGTATCTTCTAACTTTAAATAAAACGGCTTTGTTAAATCTTGTTTAATTAAGTTTTTAGTGAATAAAAAGTTATCGTAAAACTCGCCACCAACATCGTATTTTGGAGCATTAACTGGCAAACTTCCGATTGCTTTGTAATTCTGTTTAATTAAGTCAATCCAACGCACTGCATTAATAACTGAACTTATAGCCGTAGATGTTCCGTTAATATCTACTTTAATATCGTTCATTACGGCTAAAACTCTATAAAAAGCTAAATCTCCTAAATCATTATTAAAAGAAACACCACCTACAAATGGTTGCAAATAAATATAAACACGTTCGCCTTTTCTAATTAAAGGGATATTTAAATTAAATGAAGTTGGTAAATATTCTATTGGTGTACTATCGACAAAACCAAATGTTTTTTCATACAAAATATATTCAGTAAAATTATCAACATCTATTCCAACTCTAACAACTAATCTAACCCTACCGCTACCGCTTAAAACTATTGTGGAGAAAAAATCATTTTTACTTTGTGAAGTATAAGCGTCTAAATCAGTTATTAATATATTTACATTAGTTAAATCTTCATCAGCTTGAATAAAAGTAAAATTCTCTTGTAACGGTTTTCCGAAATAGTTAATAGCAAAAACTGGGTTTAAAAAAGATATTGTGTTGTCATCATATTCTTCTACTATATTTCCGTTATTTGCTCCCCTAAAAAGCCCTCCTAAAGCTGGAGTTTGTACTATTCCATCAAATGATGAAAATTGAGCTATACCAACTGCTTGTGTTCCGTTTCCTTTAAACTTACTATATTGATACAATGGTTTAGCTCTCAATAACATTCTTTGTACTGGAATTGGTGTTATTGGATTATCGTCTAAATCTTCAGTCGCTAATAAATCAATTGTAATATCTTCACGCTTTTTAATTAAGAACTGATTGTTATTTTGAATTATTCTACATTTAACGTAAGTTTCTCCGTCGGTAACATAATCTTTGTTAAAATCTACATTTCCAGTTGTAAAACTAACACCATCTTTTTTAAGAATATATTTTACATCAGCTTCGTTACCATAGTTTTTATTTTCTTCAATAAGTAAATTACCACCGCTTTGCAAATGATTGATTAAAATACCGTTATTATCCACATACGTAGAAGTAGGCGCACCAAAATTAATATCAAATTCTAATTGCGTTTCCTCATTACCGTAGTAAGTGTCCCTTGCTATATCTTCTTGCTCAACTTTAAAATTAGAAGCGTCGAAGTTTGTCGGTTCTATAATTTCAGTTTCAACACCTCTTATCTCAAAGAAGTGTCGAAATGAATTTGTGTCTATTGGATTATTTGTCATTATACTTTTTGTCCTTTACCTCTTAAAGAGTCTGTGTCTATAATTTTGTTATTTAAAAACACTTGCGTATTGCTTCCTCTGTTACTTTGCATTGTTTTTGCTAATTTACTAATTCCAGCGTTAAAATCTGTTGTTGTTAGTGAATTATTTCTTTCAAAGTTTTCCATTGCTCCACGCATAGGCTGAATACCAGCATTAACTAAAGTTTTATTGATATAATCTTGTCTTGATTTATAAACTTTATCCCCTTGCTCTAAATAAGTCAATTGCGCCCCTTTGTTGTTTCCTAACGTTTTAACATTTCCTTTTTTATCGGTAATAACCTCAGCTCCTTTTTCTTGTGTCCAAGCTAAACCCTCTGGCGCATTATCAGTTCCTTTCCAAAATTGAGGTATTTGTTGTGATGCTACTAATGCGATTTGTGCCGCTCCAATAATTCCAACTGCAATAGATGTTGGTACGGCCGCTGGACTTGGTAAAGTAGCTAATGCTCCAACAATAGCCTGAGCTGTATTAATTGCGATGTTAAATATTGCTAAACGTTTAGCCGCTTCCGCTTCTCTACGTGCTATTGATTTTCTTCTTTCTTCATATTGTCTATCTATTTCTTCTTTAGCAGTTGCGCTTTCTCCAGCAAATTGTAAGGCTATTTCTTTTTGCATAGATAAACGATTATATTCTGCATCAAAATTAGCTTGACTACTTTCAGAAATTGTGTTAAATGCTTCTTGAAATGCTTCGCTAACTGCTAAAGCCGTAGCTACTGCATCGCCTTTAAACTTATCTAATCCACCTCCAAAAATATCTAATAATTTACCAAAACCTGAGTTACTCCCAAAATCATCAATAAAACCTTTGTATGTGTCCTCTAATAGTTTTTTATACTCTTCTAATTTTTTAATTTCTCTTTCAGTATTTGCATCTTTAATATCTTGAAGTTGCAATTCTAAAGCTATTTTTTCAGAAGTTAATTTTTTATATTCTTCGCTTTCAGTTTTACCGTTTAAAGTAAGATTTTGTAATTTAGTTTCATTATATGCTAAATCTCTATTTAAAGATTCAATACGAGCATCTTCCTCAATCTTGCCTTTTGAGTCGTAATATTTTTTAAATGAACTTAAAGGCGTTTCTTTTGTTAAAGTTCCAGCATCAAATCCTCTATTTTTTAAAGCGTTTAATTTAGAAAGAGCCATTTCATTGGCTTTGTCAATTTTAGCAAATCTTTCAATTGTAGCTAATTCAATTTCTTTCGAATATTCGTCTCTAATTGATTTTTGAGCTTTCTCGAAATCCTCATAATTTATTGAACGGTCAATATAATATTTCTTTTCAAGGGCTTTAATAGCTTCATTTTTTTCAGTTTCTGCTTGAATTCGTTTAGCACCTCCATCAATAACTCCTTTATTTATAGCTTTTATTTGGTCGTTATAAGCTTGATTTATGCTTTCGGTTTGGTTTTTATATTCCTCGTCAATTACTCTATTTTGCTCTACATATTCAGCTTTAACTAATTGTTCTTTAAGATTCATATATAACTGATAAGCGTATAATCTTTCAGTTAATGTATTTTTCTCATCATCAAAAATAGCTTTATTAGCTTCAATTGAATTCTCATATACTTTTTTACGTAGCTCAAATTCACGTGCTAAAAAGTCAGCTTGTTCAATGTTTAAATCAGCTAATTCTTTTAAATCCTTTTTCTTTTTTTCTCGTTGTTTATCTTCTTGATATTCAAGTAATATAGTTTCTTTTTTATATTGATTAATTACTGCATCATTAGCTGAAATAGCCTTAGCGTAAGTTAGTATTTCTTCATCTACTTTTACTCGTCTTTCTTTTGCTTTATTTAATTTGTTTTCTGCATCTGAAACAAGTCCAGAAAATTGTCTTGCATCATTTTTAGCTAATTCTTTGTTTATTTCTAATTGTTTTTCTAAAAAAGGAATTGACTGAATTAATGTTTTTCTTTCATTGTCTAAATCTTGAAATTTTTGTTTATTTTTTACATTATAATCTGTTGCTAATTCTAAAGTTTTTCTTTTTTCTAAAGCAGTATTAAGTTGATTTAATGAGCCAAAAATATTTCCGTTTAATAATTCTTCGTCTTTTAAATCTTTAAAATATCCAGGATATTGCGAACGTAATTTTTTAAGCGCAATTTCACGCTCTAACATTGGAACATTGCTGTCTCTTAACGTAGATACGTATTGTTTTAATAACGATATTTCAGAAACTGCATCTTTACGACCTTGAGCACGTGATTTATTAAACTCTTTTTGACTTTTATCTAATTCATCTAACGCCTCACTTGCACCCATTAATGAACTTGCCCACGCTACAATCTCTTTTCCATAAACCGTTAGTAAAGTAACTCCAACAGATAAAAGTGTCTGGAAGCTAAATAAACTACTTGCTAATTGACTTAATACGCTTTTAGTAGGCTTACCTTGTGCTTGTAATTCTTTGTTTTGTGCAATAACTTGCCCCATTGCATCAAAGAAAATAGGTAAGTTATTTGAAATTGCCATAAATCCAGTCTGTACTGAATTTGCAAACGCTGGCATTTCTCGCCCTAATTGATTAATTGAGTTGCTTAACGGATTAAAACCACTTGCGTAATTACCAACGTTACGCTGATATTTACCCATTGAAGCATCAACCGCTTTCATTGTTGTGTCTACATTTTTAATCCTATTAGCTAAATATGTTTTTTGTTCAATTTCAACTTTTGTAAGTTGTGCGCCTTGTGCTTGTCTAACGGCTAAATTACTATAAGCATTATTTAACTTGGTTAATTCAGCTTGCAAGCGATTGTACATATTGCTTGCATTAGCTAATTTAGCACTTTCCTTATCTAATTGCGCATTATATTTATCAACTGCAACTTCACGTTGTTTTTGTATTTGTAGTTCTTTTAAACGCTCTTGTTGTAGTTTTTTTTCTGTATCAGTTAGTTTTTTAGTAGTAACATCTAACTTCTCTGTTAAAGAAATAGTTTCCTTTACAGATGCGTTCATCTGAACTGGATTTTTAGGACTTGCACCGCTATTAATTTTTAACCCTTGCTGGTTAATCTTAATAATTTCTTCGTGTGTAAGTTTTAAAGAAGCGATTAATTTATCTACTTCAGCTTGCGCTTGCTTACCTACTACAATATCAATTATGTTAGCCATTATTTTCTAATTTTATTTTGTTGTTCTACTAATTGGTGCGCTTGTTGCTGATAACCTATAAACTCAGCAACATTCAACTCCTTAACCGTTAATCTGTACTTTAATTCCAATATTCTGCTAATATTAATTAATTCAGCATCAAAGTTTGGCTTATCCTTGCTTTCAGTGTCTTTTTCGTCTAATTTTCCACGCAATAATTCAATCTTAGTCTTAATTCCTTGTAGTCTATTATTAATCGTTTCAATCTGTTTAAAAACATCTTTACTTCTATCGATTTTATAATTCCATTGCTCAAGTATTTCAATCATTTTATTAAATCCATCCATACCTAACTTTAAATCGTAATTGTATAAAGCATTTAACAACAATGAAACGCATTTAAATTTATTCTCTAAACGCATAATTTCAAACATAGTAACATATCTGTTTTCAACTTTTCTATTGTTTGTTAGTTCAATATAATTAGTAAAAAAAGCATCAGCAATGTTTTGAAGTTTTGTATCAAATGTTAAATTACTCGAAAAGTATTTTAAATCGTTTGTTTCAATAAATGATTCAAAATTCTCTAATGGCATTTTTTTACAAGTATCGAAATAACTATCCGATTTTTTGTTTAATAAACTTTTGAAGTTCTGGAAGTATAATCTCATAATTTAAAATATATTGATTTTGTGTAGTTAATCCGAAAATATTATAGTAACCTCTGAAGAAATTAGCCTTATCACCTGAACCAGTTCCAGTCGAACCTATTTCTATTTGTGTTAAGCTTGGCAATACTTCAACATTAAATCCTCTGAAAAAATCGCCCGTATTTGTAAAGTCGTAAAGTTCTCCAGCTTGGTGAAAGTTTCCTAAATCTGTAAAACTATTTTGACGATAGAAACCCTTAAAAAGTTTGTTTGTGTTTTCTAAAGTATTACCATCGAAACCTATATGCTGGTTTATTTGCGAAGTGTTAAGTCTGATAATCTTGCTTTCATTACGATAAACAATATTCTCAATCTCATCAAGTAAGCTATTCCTAACCTCTTGTAGTTTTACCATTAAATCGTATGGAGAGGTCATTATATTCATTTTTAGGACTCAATTACGGAACTTGAACCGATTGCACGCCTATGACGTTTTGAGTTAAGGGGCGAGTTTAATTTACCGCCCCTATTTAATATTATACTACTACCGTAGTTGCAACATTTGATTTGTACATAGTTCCATCTAAATTGATGATTGAAGCGTTTTTAGCGCTATCATACAATTGCAAAGAAACAGCATCTCCAGTACTAAAAGCTGATACTAAAGCACTATAATTGCCATCTGAAGAAGCTAAACTTGTAATAGGAATAGTTACTCCATCTACTTTTAAAAGTAAATCTTCTTTTACTAAACCATTTAATGCTACTAACTTGTTATTTGATTTTGCATAAACTTTAAAATCTAATGCTGTATCTGTATCTGCTGGAGCAGTCAAAGTAATTTCAATATCATTGTAACCATCTAAATCTTGCTCGGCCGTAAAGTCTAAATTCTCGTTAGCAATAAATCCAACGTTATTATCAAAATCGGTTCTTGATAATTGTACCATTAAATTCTGTGCGTTTTCTTTACCAATTTTGTAAGAACCTACACCAATGTATTGGCAATCTAAACCTCTGAAGTTTCCTTGTCTATCTAACGCTCCAAACATATCGTTTTTAACATCAAACAAAAACATATCGTAATTTTTACTTCCTTCTAATTTAGTTAATGCTTTGTAATATTGTATTCCGTTATCGAATACAAAAGTAAAATCGTAAGGAGGTAACATAGTACCATATTTAATACCTGTGCTTTCTCTTGTCCCTACTTCGTTTTCTGCCGTATTATCTGTAAACGATACAACACCGTTTAAAACAACTACTTGTCCTTTTTGTTGTAAGTCTTGCAAGTACGCAAGATTGAAATCATCTGCTGGTGCAATCTTTGTGCCTTTTTCAGCAAACACTACAACGGTAGGGTTTTCAATATCTTGAGGACAGAATTTTGTACCCGTTCCTAACTGCTCGTTAGATCCGCAAGATAAGTTATTTACTATTTGACTAATTAATCCCATATTTATATGATTTTATTTGTTCTTAAAAAATTTATTACTCTTTTGTCGTTGTGTAAGAAAGTATCTCCAATGTTGTATGTTCTGCCACTTGTTGTAAATTCCTTTAATATTTTAAACGACTGCTTTTTTACTTCTGGCATTGCTTCTGGAATAATATTAACTTGTTCCGTTGCTTCTTGTTTTTTTTTCTTTGCCATAATTTAAATATTTAAATGCATAATTTGTGATTTAGATGATATTTATTAACGTTTAAAACAACTTTAAAGCAATGATAAGGCTCTAAATCAATAACCTGATTAAAGAAGTATTTATTAAATACATTATCTGTATTAAAAACAACATAACCAACACTTACATTACCCATTGTTTGTAAAACGTTTAAAACATCTTGTCTAACTTCTTCATCTGCTCTGTGTAAAATATCTGGCTTAATTTCAGAAACGTTTACTATAAAATACAATTCTATACTTGTTTCGTAATAATTAATACCCACATTTTTTACTTCATTTTCAGCAGTAAAAAAGAATTTGTTTTTTTCTGCAACAACTAGACTTTCATACTCTTTATCGCTAATGTAATAGTCGATTGATTTAACGCCGTTTCTGTTTGAAAGGTAACATCTATCATAACCAAACAACTCAACGCCATCCCACATAACAGATAGTTTGTCATAAAGTTTTTTCTGCACTTTATAAATGACAATATCTAGTCCTTTAGGATTTGTTTTTAAATTATTCATTATATTAAAGTAGATTGCATTATTAAACCTTGTTTTACAAATCCTTTTTGTATCTTACTTATTTCTGACTTTATAGAAGTTATTTCTCCTAACAATTGGTTTTTTAATCCTCTTACTTTTATTGGGCTACTAGCATCTGAACCCTCTAACTCAATCATTATTTTTTGATATAATAAATTAGATTGTGTTTGATTTGCATTATTCCTTAATGATGAAATGTATAACTGAACACAAGAAATAATACAATCTAATTGTATAGCTCTCGCAAATAACATTTTGTTATTAATTATAAAGTCAGTATAGTCCTCATAAACAGAAATATCAAAATTTAGTCCGCTATCTTCTGAAAGCCCATCAATATCTTGCAAGTCAAAAAGTGTTTCTGTATTGTGATTTACAACTTTTATTCTTTTAATACATAAATCAGTTGGACTAGTTAAAATATTAGCATTTTCAAACTCTCTTTTAAAAGGCGTAACCGTTAGTGAATCTGTTAGATATCCAATATAATAATCTCCTTTGTAAGTGTCGTTAGAGTTGTCTAAAGTCCAATTTAAAACTAATTCTTGATGGTCTGTTGTAATTTCTACTTCCTGAGTGTAAATAGGCTCTTTTTTAGAACTATTAAATACTAATAACGTAAAAGTTCCAGTACCATCAAAATCTAATAAAACACGGCTAATTTTAAAAGCTATGTTTTTATCTGAAGTAACTTTAATTCTATACCCAACAAAACCATTAGGCAAAGTTTCTAAATCTGTTTTATTAGAAGCGTTTTTAAATAATAAACTTCTATCAATAAAATCATAGTCAGAAAAAACCTGATTACACACGTTTGAAACAGAGCGTTTTTTCAAGTCTTTTAACAGTAAATTAAAATCAGTGTCTGTGATTTTTAAAAAATCCTGATTATCTTTAATGTACTCAATTTTTGCATAAGGATTATCAGTTACAAAATAACCAGATTCACTCAATAAGTTTTCAGCATCCACAATAGCATAGCTAGGATTGTAAGGTTGGTTAAACCCTACAAGCCCCACTAATGCATTTTGTATTTTAGATACTTGAATCATTTATTAAACTATAGCGTAAGCTAAGATTGGTGTAGCTGAAGCAGTTGTTAATGGCGCTTTTGTAAACGCTAAATCTTGAGAGATTTCATATTGCGTAACAACATCTTGAGTATATCCGTTATTTGCCGAATCGTCAGCTCCTACTGAATATTGGTGTAAAGCGTAACTTTCGCCATCAATAGGGTTTAAAATATTTGAATAAACTGCTAACGGTGCGTGGTCTGAATTACCCTCTCTGTTTTGTTTAGGAATCCAAGGCAAAGTAGCCACCATTCCATTAGGAACTACAATCCAAAAACCTTTAGCGTAAGCTGAAACTAATCCAGCTCCTAACGCCCCTAATTCAACTGAGTGAATAAATGTAACCCCTCCGAATTGAAAAGATAAGTTTGTTGCGTTGCTAATTCCTTGAGCAGCCTGATATTCAAATTTAGCATAAGAAATTGAATCACAAAAAACAGTCATACCTCCTGAATACTTATTAGCATCCATTGCGATTTTAGTAATTTGAATAGCTCTACTTTCTTTAGCTTCTGCAATTTCAAAAACATCATCAGTAGCATCGAAAGTTCCCTCAGCAGTTGCAATGTTTACACCTGAACGGTTATTGAATAAATAAGCAGTTGAAGCGGTTTCGTAACCCTCCATAAAGTTAGAAATTGTGTTAGATAATTCCTGAAACATTTGCTCATCAGCATTGTAAAGAGAGTTATCAGCTTGTTTTAATGACATATTAAATTTGTCAGTATAACTAGCCCAAGTAGGTGTTAAAGTTGAAGTATCTCCTTTTACTCCAGTATGGTTATGAGTTCTTGCGCTTCCTAAAGCTCTTGAGCTTCTAGTTGCAAAGTTTGTTTCGACTGCTCTGTCCTCACGTGTTCTTAAAACATCGTAATTAGGAAACATAATCGGAGCCATCGCTCTAAGCGCCAAGTATGTGGCAGGGTATCTGAATCTTAATTCAGCATTTTGAAAAGCTCCAATAAGTTTAGCTTGGGCTTTTACTAGGTTTGCAGTTGTTCTGTTAGCCATCTTTATAAAAATTAAATTGATAATACGTTTTTAAACGAGCATTACCGCCCTAATCTTTATAGCTATACCGCTAATATTTACAAAATTAAATAAAAATTATTTAATAAATGCTATTTTTAATAAAAAATTACAAAAAAACCAGTAAAATTAATTACTGGTTATAAAATTATGCTTTTGTATATCTTCTTCTGCCTGAATATTTAGACAAATATCTGTCGTTTATTTTTTTAGCGTTTAAGTAATTTTCATTTACTTTCTTTAATTCTAAATAAGCATCTTTTTTTACTCGTTTCGCTTTTTTACTAATAAACAGACTTAAAAACCATTCTATAAATTTCATATAGTTACATTTTTAAAGTACCTTCTTTTATTCGTTTAGCCATTTCTTCATTTTGTTTTGTAGCATTCCACCCGTTTTTTTCTGCTTCTTTCATAAAAGCATCAAACGAACCCGCTTTACTTCCATCTGGCTCATCGTCTCCTCCAGCTCCTCCAGTTGGCGTTTTTAAATAAGGTGTAGAAAAATTAGTAACAAACTCTTTTACAGAAATAGCGGACAATGTGTCCTTGTTTTTTTGTACTTCTCCGTTTAATTTTACTACTATTTTACCATCTTCTTTTTCAAAAGAATAACCTTTTTCTTTAGCTTCTGTAAAAATAGTAGATTTAGAAACTAATGTTTCTCCAGCGACATGCTTAGTAAACTCTCCTTTAATTTCGCTTAACTCTTGTTGTCTTTCGATATTAGTTTTAAACGTTGTAAATTCTGTTTCTTTTGCATTATAATTTTCTTGTAGCTTTTCAAAGTCAGATTTTAAAGCCTTGAATTTTTCTTCAGGTTCAATTTTACTTTCAGACTCTACTTTTGATTTAATAGCATTAACTAGGTTTTCCATAGTTTTACCTTGAAAATCTAATCCTAAAGCGTTTCGTTGTTCTTTTACAGCAATTTCTAAAGCCATAGACGAACTTTCTTTTTTTATGTTTGCAATCCTTTCATCGTAAATAGTTTTATCTACAATTACTTTAGTCGATAAGTCAATTTTGTGATTTTCTTCACTTGTAATCATTTCTTGAAGCTTACCGCTTTCTAGTCCTAGAGTTTGTTCCAACTCTGCAATATTTTCTAAAGCCATTTTTTAGATTGTTTTAAGTTTTGCAATTTCTTCCGTTAATTTTTTAACTCCCCAAGTTCCTTTTGCTGGTTCGCCTTGAAGTTCTAAATACTCTTGTAACAAACGTTCTTTTTCCTCGTCTGTTTTTACTTCCTCAAAAGAAACATATTCTTTAATTTCTTTGAATGGTTTACCGCTTAGATATAAAGCAGTAGCTGTTTCGTCTTTCTCGTAAAGCAATCCATTTTTCTCTGAGTTCGCATTTACTTCATCAGCATAAGTGTTTTGGATAACGTGGTTATCTCTTTCAACTCTTATTTTTACTTCGGTAGTAAAAGAATTACCATTTCTTGCTAATTTGTGTAACTTGTACACTCCCATTTGTGACATATTTATTAATTTAAGTTAGTATTATATATTTTAATGTATTCTGTTAATGCTTTGTAATTCATATTTACAATAAATTCTTGCCCATTACTACCTATTTTAGCATATTTTAAACCATCTTCATCAATAATAGGAACTATGTAATTTATGCTAAAAAAACAAATCTATTTTACTTCACAATCTTTGTATAAAAAAGTTAAACCAGATTTATCTAAAGAAGCTGTTTCGTCTGTATTAAAAAGTATTGGTAGTTCAATTGGAATCATTTACTTAAAAGTTAAATTACTAAATGTTTTCCCGCTTTCAGTCATTATGTAGTTTTGTGAATTTTTAAATAAAGGGAAATTACCTTTTTGAGAATTAATAAAAGCATAAATATTTTTATCGTTATCTGTGCTGTCATCGTCTAAATCTGCTTTATGGTCTCTTCTGGTAAACTTCTTATATTCATTACAAAATTCATCGTAATTAGCGTGCCTTTCAATTACATTGTAGTAATTTCCTAAACATACATTCTCTTGAATGTTATTGTTAATTGTTCTGAGTGTGTACATATATGTATTTATTTAATTGGTTACAATTATTGTTTTTTTATTAGCTTCAAACCAAGTGTTAAACTCTGACAATAAAAATGCTTCTTCTTTAGAAAAGTCTTTTAATCCATTCCACCATTTTTGGAATAACACTTTTTTTTGTGCTTCTTCATTACCAAAGATAGTACTTACTTTTGATAATGGCAAATGTAAATAAGGTTCTATCCTTGCTTTTAATAAGTTTATCTGCAAATCAATTGGATTATTTCTGTATTTAGCCCCTAAATATTCGCTAAACAACTTATCTAAAACAACATTGTTTTCTTCTGCTAAAACTGATTTTTCGTAACGTTCTAATAGAACATCGTAGCTCTCAATAATATATCTACGACCTAAATTAATAGTTATTTTACTTTCTGATTTATCTGTTTTAGTAGTATCTAAAAGGTTTAAAATCCATTCTGATAACTTCCATTCTACATACTCGGCATAATCAGCATATTTATTAAGCTGGTTTTCTAAAGGTTGCTTGTCAAAAGTAACTTCAGTAGCAGTTTTCATACCTTGAACATTATTCATACCGTAAGAAGTACCCCAATGCGATTTATACATTTGTTCTTCTAACTTAATAAGTTCTTTATTGTATTGTTCCCAAACATCAATATCTGGCGAAATAAAACCAGCAATATTAGGGGCAATAACTGGGCTTTCTGTATCTGTTGGAATAGGTAATTCTACGGCATCAGTAACATCTGATTTAGCAATTACTTTGCCTTTTCCGTTACAAGTTGTGCATTTTTCATCGGCTTGCTTTCCAGTTCCTGAACAATCAGCACAATATTGTACATACTTCCAAAATATAGGATTTCCTTTGTAAACTTTGTAAAGAGTTAGAAAGCTTTGGTCTCTTGCATATTCTTTAGCAGTTTCTATAATTGAATCGATAGGCGCAAGTTTTTCATCTTCTCCAGCTAACTGGATATTAGAACAAATAATAGCAGGGACTTGACCGAAAGGGTGTAAAAAAGTTAATTCTTCAACTAACACATAATCATTTCCTTGTCTTTCAAAAGTCCTATCTGTTAAATCATCTACAATTCTAACGTATGTTTTTTGGTCTTTTACTTTAGGTTCAAAAATAATATATTCTACCATTTGACCTTTAGCTTCGTAGTATCTTATTTTACCAGAACTTTTATAAGTTGGATAAACATCTACTTTAGGTGTTGTTTTATATTCTAAAAATATAACGCCATTAGGGTCTGTATTGTATAATTGTATAGCGTAAGTTTGCACCCATTCTGACAAAGTTTTATTATCTCTAATGTTTGCAATTTGCTTTAAGTAATTTGTTTTTGTAGTTTGTGATTTAATATCGTATTCTTTCACTCCACCAGTTGCATAATAAATATTGTCAATTGGCTGAAATAAACGAGTAAATAAATCTTTAACACTTCTGCTATATTTCTCTCTTGCTTTTGCTTTTAAAGAACTTTCAATTCCTTCAATTTTACATATAAGCTCCTCTATAAAATCATCGCCATTTACTAAAGCCTTTAAAGTAGATGAGTATTCTCTCATTTCTTTAAAATCTTCTGATAGTGTTTCGTGCTTTTTAATGTAAGCAATTGCCTCGTTATCGTCTTTAAATATCATTTTTAATACAAATTAATTTCCAAATTTACAATATTTATTTTAATTATTCCAAATAATACCTACTTTTTGTTTCCCTTTTATTTCTGGTAACATTCTCATCATTATAGCATCGGCAAAATCTGGAGAGCGTCCAATTCTTTCACGAATAGCGTCTTTTTTCTCCAATGCTAGTTTTCCATCGTCTGAAAAAGCTAATCTGTTAATCTGTTCTAACTCTTGAATTATTTGCGTTCTGTAATTTTTCTCTTGAATAAATAGTAAATTATCCTTACACATATCAGCAAGCATAAAGTAACATTGTGATTTTAAGTTCTTATAATTTTCTTTTTTACCGTTTACTTTTATTGGAACTGCATTATTATTAAATTGTGTTGCTCCTGATAAAACTCCGCTATTTGCTGAATTTCTTGTAAATGTTTGCAATCCATCAGCATCATAAATAACATTTTTTAACGGTATTCTGTATTCAATCCTTAATTCGTTTATTTTTTTACTCACTTGCGTATCATCTATTTTGTCAATAGCTATAATTTTTTCAATTACTAAACCCGCCCAAACTATTAACACAAACTTATCAGAGCCAGTATAAGCAATGTCACAAGTTAAATATCTTGTTTGTGTAGGTTTTATAAATTCATTTGTGAATAGATTTAGAATGTTATTGTACTCAAATAATGAGTAAGGATTATCGTCATATTCAAAATTTCCATATATTTGGCGTTGTTTTGTTGCTTCTGGAATTTTATCATCAGCTAAAATATCTTTTATCCATTCAGCAACTGCGGGATTTGGATTGTCGCTAGGTAGAGCTAAAACAAACTTTCTAAATAATGTTTCTAATTTATCAACGAAAGGTTTGTAAAATCTTGCATAAACGTGGTTTTTAGCAGGATTAAAGCACTCAAATACTTTTCTCTTTAGATTATACTTTTCGTTCAATCTCCATCCAGTACGCTCAAATAATTTATCAATTACATCTTGTGCCGTTTCGTTGCTTTCATCAACTGCGCACCTTGTTAATTCAAAACCTCCAAATCTTGTATTTAACGGATCGCTTGGTTTATATGCCGTATCAATTAAAAAAACCTCACTGCCATTATTAAAAACTATTTTATTTAATTGCTGATTATAGTTAAAATCTCGTTCTTGAATTAATCCGTAAAAAGAAAGTTGTTTAAATAAAGTTAGTAAAGCAGTTCTTTTTAATGTTGTAAGTTCTTTTCTAGCTAAACCCCAAGCAATACCATCATAAGCTAAACAATCGAAAATAATTGCCGTTACTTCTATTACGGTTTTACCTGACCTAGCTGAGCCTCCATAACCTACTGAAGTTGTTGTATTGTCTGCTAATAAATTTAGTGTTTCAATCTGCTTATTTGTGCAATAAAAATAATTCCCATCAGTATAACTACCAATAGGAATATATTTAAACTCTTTTTTTTTATAAAGTTCTAAATAAATTTCAAACTCGTGTCTATTCATCTATATTTTTAATAGCTTTTGCTCTTTCAATTAGTTCTTGTGTAGATAAAGAAGATAAATTAACTCCTTTTATTTCTCCTGAATGTTCCGTTTGTATTTTATCTCCGTATTTTTTAGGGTTTAATTTTGAAGCTATCCATTTACGCGCATCGATACGAACTCTTGACCTTGCTATAAACTCTGTATTTGCAGTTTGCACACCAGCATCGCTATATGTAATATCTAAAGTCTTATCATCAGCAATATCTATAATCTCATCAAAGATAGCATCGGCACGAACCTCACACGCACGCGCGTATTGTTTGGCTTTTTCTACATCTTCTTCTATCCATCTGTAAAAAGTAGTTACATCTGGCATCTCATCATCTTTCAATACGTTCCTCACTGCTCTACCATTTTGTATTTCAATGAATATCTTATTTAGTATGTTTTCTTTTTCTTCTTTACTGTATGCCATAATATTATATTTTAATGGTCGAGCATTATCTCAATACTTCTTTATAGTGGTATTAGCCACAACCATATTTTTTTACCCTATTATTATTTGCCAACTACCTCCGTTGATATGTTTGCAATTGGTTTTATTTATAAATAATCTAACACCAACATCGTCTTTAATAAATACGCCATCATTTAGAATATATTTTTTACCTTTAGTAATATCTACTCCGTTATCACTTGGAATAGCGTAAGTAGTTTTTATTCCGAATAGTTTTTTAATTAGTTTCATAAGCTTTGCAATTTACGAATTATTTTTTGATTATCAATTATTTATTTTAGAATCTACCAATACAAAGTTATCGTTAGCCATCCATTCTTTAATTATTCTGTTTACTTTTCTATTGCAAATGCCTAAACTTTCGCCAATATTTTTATATGATTTATCTTTAGAATCTAAATAAGCTTGTATTACGTTTACTTTTATTTTATCGTGAACTACTTGTTTCTTTTTCTTTTCAAAGTTTTTAATTAGTTCGATATTTTTATCGGTATATCTTTTCCCAAATATACCTAACTTCTTTTCTCTATCGTAAACGGTAAAATAATTTATTCCTGTTATTTCCACTACTTCCATACGGGATAAAAATTGACTGGTCATAATCTTATAAATTAAATCGTTTAATTGCTTGAGGTGTTATTATTAGGTCGCATTGTACTAAATCTTCAATAGTTTCTAATTTAAACCAAGTTCTAAAACCCTCTTCTTTTTTAGTTAATCCTATTTTAGTTTCTGTATATGGAAATACAAATAAATCTAATCCTTTCTCCATCCCAATTGAATGCGTTTCTGCATATTTAAAACCCTCAAATAAAACTTTATCTTTTGCTTTTTGGTATTCTTTAATATATTCTAAAGAATGTGTATAAATTGGAGATGAACCTGGAATTAACATTACATCACCATCTTCATCACAAGTAACTAAATCTCCTAATTCTAATTGTTTTGTTCTGAATTTAGCGTTGTGAAATGCTTTATCCCATAAATCATCATATTGTATTTCATGTATTCTATTTAACTCAATCACTTTTTGTGTCATACTAATTAGTTTCATATCTATTCGTTTTTAAAGGTTTGGTTGTAATATTGTTCAACGCTTTCATAGTTTACATAAAAATCTGTTTGTAAAGCAGTTTCTCCAGCATCAATAATATGTTGCTTTTCTTTTTCTTTGGCTTGGTTAATTTCATTAGAAAATGCAATTAAAAAATTTTTATCCCATTTAGATAATTCTTTTGCGAACCATTCAACTGCCGTTAATTTCTTTTCTGTACTCATAGTGTTAGGTTTTAATTATTTTATATCTTGGTTTGCATTCGCGTTTTTTAGGCATAATAAAGCATTTTACTCTAATTCGTTCCCCTTTATCGTTTGTAATAAAAATGCATTTAAAATCCATAATCTATATTTTTTAAGTTACCGCACCAATAGTTAAATTAGTGCGGGTTTGTTAGTTTTTAAATTTGTAAGTAATAAAATTATCTTTTGAATTTTCGTTATATTCTTTTTCTTCCGGATAAGTTAAAACACTATTAATAATAGAAAACGGTTTATATAAATCTTCTTTAAATATTAAATATCCACTTTCTGAAACTTCTAAATCGATATTTAAAACTCGTTTCACTTTATCAATTCAATTTTGTAAACTTGCTACATTTGCAAAACCTTTGCTTTTAATTTCATTTACGATTAACTCGCAAGATGTTTTTTCTATGTTCATAATGGTTTTAAATAAAAAAATTTAAATAAGCCTTACAAGCTTCATAGCACGCTTGGATTTGTTTAAATTCTTCTGTATTTCTTTCTGTTGAATATACTTCTTCTGAATTAAAAAATAAATCCCATTGTTTAATAGTTTTTTCTTTACAACCTATTTGTACTTTATTTCCAATAATTGTAAAACTCCATTTGCAATGAATTGGAATGTATGCAGTTTCTTTATTGTTCGCTGAACTTAAATTCGCTAAACGTAAATCCGCTAAACTTAAATTCGCTAAACGTAAATCCGCTAAACTTAAATTCGCTAAACGTAAATTCGCTGAACGTAAATTCGCTGAACTTAAATTCGCTGAACGTAAATTCGCTGAACTTAAATTCGCTGAACGTAAATTCGCT
>ERZ650310.59-NODE-59-length-32296-cov-13.899600_pt1 | contig 32296 bp, 64 predicted proteins | sample MGYA00376246_ERZ650310 | MGnify/ENA primary metagenome ERZ650310 (study PRJEB26733, sample SAMN07839286) | wastewater metagenome | biome: small river; feature: stream; material: water | place: USA: North Carolina | collected 2016-03-01 ...
AATATTAAATAATATAAAAATAAAAAGGTATGGATTTTAAAAGTTTAGTTAATTTACTGTCAGATAGAATAAATCAACATCAAGTAATAGAGCATTATTTAACAATGGTTTATAAAACAGGATTTAAAGAAGGTGGCAAACAAGCTTTATTAGATTTACAAAAAAATGATTTTTATTGTAAGGATAAATGTATTGCAAATGCAACAGAGTGTTTTGATGATTACATTCCCTGTGATAAAATGTGTGATTTATGCAGAAACGAATTAGAGTAATGCAAAGACAATCAATAATAGTTTTCATTCAAGGAGAAAGAATAGAAACTTATGGAAATCTAAAAAAGTGTTGTGAGTTTGAAAACTTAAAATATCACACATTAGCACGTTTAAAATTTCCTATTCGGATAAATGATGTCGTTATACACAAAACGCTGTTTAAATAGCTGATAACGTTCATTATTGTAGCAGTTAAGAAAAAGTACGCCTTATGCTTCGATTAAAGACAGATTAAACAAGTACAAAACAGTAAACAAATTAATAACCAAAGCCTTAATTGCTACAATATATTGTTGTGCGATGGTGCTTTTAAAACTAAATATTATGTATAAATACGAAGAATTAAAAAAAGAAATTTTCACTGAAGATGGACAAGTTATGTTTTTAAAAATTAGAGATAACGCAGACAGATTATTAAAACAATCAGAAGCATTCTCAATGAATGCTGTAATAAAAGCCGTAAGTGGCGATACTTGGAAAATGATGGCTTGCGTTGACAGGATGATAGAACTTGGAGAAATCAAAGAAATAACAGAAGCAAACAAAGTATCAGGACAAAATAGGGTTTTCGTTTCTGCGGTTTCGTAGCATCTCGCACAACGTTAAAGCATAACGGTAGTTTAGGAAAAGCAAGCCTAATCTATCGAAGTTAAAAACCAAGATTACAAGTACAAAACAAATTACAAATCCAGCCTGATGCCTAAATTACTGTTATGCAGTGTTAGCAAATCGGCTTTTTAAAACACTAATTATGAAATTAAAATGTAGATTAACACACGCTTTTGCTGAATTGAAAATAGATGAAATAGAAACAACAGTTTACAAAAGTTGCCCGCAAGAAGTTGAAATACTAATTGACAACTTAACCTATGTTATTGATGATTTAGCTAAATTAATAGGTAAAGATTTTAGTTTTTCTTTAACCGATGATGAGTAAGCTGTTTGCTAACTATCCGCTAACACCTATAAATGTATTACAATTATGCAATTATACACAAAAGTAAAAGTAATTCGAATTTCAGAAAGTCAACACAAAACGCTTCAAAAAATGAAGTCTTATAATGTTGACGTAGGTAGATTTATAAGGGATGCGATAGCTGAAAAAATATGTAGAGAATACGATGATTTAAAACCTAAGGTTAAAAATACTTGTCCTTTTTAAGTAAAACCATAAAAACACAAATAAACATAATACGAAAAATAAACCGATATACAGTAATGCATCATCGGTTTTTTTGCTTTCTTTAATTTTTACTTCGCTTTCTTTTTTTACGCTTAAAACTTTATTTTCTCTTTTACCTTCTATTTTATTAATTTTGCTTTTATCATTTGTAATAACTACATTAAAATAGCTTTTACCGTTTATTACCATAGGTTTAAGCGTATCAAATGGTTTTAATGTGAATATATCATTTAAAATTATTTCTTGGCTTAAAACGTGCTTATTTTCGATAATTAAAGAATCGCTTTTAAATGTAGTTTGTTTGTTAGAAACTTTTCTCGTTCCGCATGATGACAAAAGCAATAGTATAATAACCGCAATAGTAGCGGATAATAATAAAGGACAGTTATTTTTCATGAAAATATAATTTTGATTCCGATTTTCGTCTTTCAACTAATCCTTTTAACAACTTGCCATTTACTGAAATATATTTAGTTTCAAACCATTTTTTTATGCTTTCGTCATTAGCTTCATTGTTTATTAAGTTAAATAAAGTGTTCGAACCTCCTGTGTTGTAAGTGTGTGAAACTAAAGCGTCGAATTGACTTTGTTTTAATTGTACTTTTACTTTTTTATTTACGATATTTTCGTAAACAGTTAAGGTATTTTTTAATAATAAAGTCGCTTCATTTTCATTAATAGCTTCGTCATTTAACTTTACTTTTTTGCCGTCAGCGTATTTAGTAGAGCCATAGCCAATGGTAGCAACTCCGGCGGGGCAAAGATAGGGTTTAGAAATAAATCCCTCGAAATGCTTTATTAAATCAACTCCTATTTGTGATGTTATCATAATTTATTTGCTTTGAAATAACCAAAAAAAGAACCCTATTATTGCCGTAATTAAACCTTTTGCAACATACTTAACATTTTGCATATTTTCGTCGATAAGTAACTGTTTTTCTTCCAATTTATCAACTTTATTTTCAAGGGTTTCCAATAAATGAATAACGCCTTTTTTGCCGTTCAATTCAGTGCCTGTCAATAAGTTACGAATATCTTTCGTAACTTCCTTAACATCGGTTAAATCGGTTTTATAAACTTTAAAATGATTTTCTAAACGGTCAACTTTTTCTTCGAGTAATGCCATAGGGGTAATATTTTAACAAAAATACAAAAAATACCCCTAAATTTAATCAGGGGATAAATAATTTACTGCGAAATTTTTCCGCCTGTTACGTTGTTGTCTTTAGCAACAATTAAACCAATCCCAGCGGTTACTCCTACTATAGCTTCATCTATCTTAGTTGGGTCGTTTACATACATTGCAATTGCCCCAATAATTAACGCTATCCCTGATAACGTAGTTTTCCAGTTTTTCATGTTTATTTAATTTTACGTGTTAATCCTAATTTTTCTATTATTAAATTTTCAATGTATGAATTATCTTCTGCCCAGTTTGCGTATTCAATTTCGTTTAATTCAATATTTCCACACGCTAAATTTTCTCCTGATTCAGAACACACCTCGTAATAAGTACTACATGATAAATCTGTAGTGCTATTAATAATTGGTCTTACTAATAATTGAGTGCCTGTTTTTGAAGGCAACCCTAATTTAATTTCATTTATTTGTATCATTTTATTTATTTATTTACCAAGTTGTTAATGCAGTTCTAACCCATGTATTTGTCGCTGTACATACATAGATATGCGTGGCTGTTACTCTTATTTCTCCGAGTATTCCAGTATCTGTCGCACTTGATGGTGCTGTGTTTAAAGCTGAAATTCTAAATTGAGTGGCTTTAACATTTCCGTTTACTTGTAGTTTGTTTGTTGCAATTCCATCATATGTAGTCGTGTTTACAAGCGTACTACCTCCTGACGTAATAGTTAATCTGTCCGCACCTGTGGTTACCATTTTAATCGGATGAGATGAGTACGTTCCTATTGTACCCCCTGAATATACTGAGTCATAGTCCGACCTAAATCTCATATCTACTTCGCCATTCCCAGCTTGAAATAGCATTCTTGAGCTGTTAAATGTCGTGACTCCATCTCCTAATGTTGCTAATGTATTAACCAGTGACATCGACGCTGTCGAAGCGGTTGCATTAGAATTAGAGCTTTTATTTAAAGTAAAAAAAGTAAAAGGTGATGCGGTGCCAATGCCTACATTTGTACCGTTATCAAATATCTGACTATTACCAACCGTACCACTCGCTGTAAATTTAGGTAAATAATTAGCAGTCCCACTTCCCCCCACCTTTAAAGCCAAAGCATCGAAAACAGCATCTTCACTCGGCGACTTATCGGTTACTCCGTTAGTGATTGTTTGGGTAACTATATCGGTTGTTGCCAAAGTATAAGTTCCTGCCGCTGTTTTTGCGGGGAAGTTTAAAGTGGTGGATTCTAATGGGTCGTCCACTACTATAGTCGTTGTGTGAATAGCATTTCCTTGAGTTACACGAGCTGTACCTGATGCAACTTGTATTGCTGCTGATTTTTCAGACACACTGTTAATGGATGACATTTCAGCCCTTCCAGATTCGGCTCTTAAAGTTGCCTTTGTATCTAAATTAACATTATCTCTTATGGTTATATTAAACTCTAAATCTTCCTCTCCGTCATAATCATATAATAATGACGCATAACCAGTTTGATTTGTACTTATTATCTCGGCATAACCTCCAACATCAATAACTTTCTGCAAATCAATTGTATTAACCGCATCAACCGTTGGGTATTTAGTTCCTGTGCCGTCGGGGGTTAAGTTGTTTTGTTTATTACTTTTCAACTCATAACCAGCGTCCACAACTGAAAAAGGCACGGGTAGTAACGTTCTAACAGGTGAAGCGCCTCCGAATTGAAATTGATAAACAGGGTCAGAACTCCCTGGGACTCTATTAGCATAATATTTAATAACAATCCTATCTGTATCTATGAAGTCGCCATCATTCCAAAGTAATGCACCTGTAAATTCTAAATACGAACTACTTGCAACCACTTCGGTAACGCTTGAAGTACCTATTAAAGTTTCTGTTCCTGCTAAATCACGGTGAAATATTTTGAAATAAAAAGTAGCAGTACCCGAACCGCTCAGGCGTCTAATATTTCCAAAAGTTGTAGCGTTAAAAACTCCGGGCTGTCCGATTAATACACCTGCGTCAGTAATCAATGAAGCGACTAATTGTTCGGTTGTTGTAATAGTTGGTGTAGATATATCAACCGCAGTAACGTTATAATCAGCATCATGAATATCTGTAACCATTTTAACATAACCGCTTATGTCACTCGTTACATTTGTAGGGTAAAGCGTTAAATTAGTCGGTAAATCTGAAATGTTAAGCTTTAAGTCTAAAGCGTCGTGAGTTGCTTTTTCGTTAGGGTATAGAGTTGTTGAATATTCTGTTATGTATGATATTTTATTTGTAACATCTTCTGAATCGGCTACATTTGCTTTTAACGCTAAAGCTTCATAAACAGTGTCCTCACTTGGAGTAGTGTTTGTAAAGCCATCTCTAATAAATTGCGTAATACCTGCCAACTCTACATTTACAGGAATTTCAACACCTATAAACCAATAAGAGCCATTACTTACTATTGCATTAAGTTCTTCAGTACATATAATAGTAGAGCCACCTACTACGTTATAATAAGTTCCTTTTCCTACTAATATAAATTCTTGCTGTGTTGTAGTTGGTAATGTTTGACCGTCAGTTACCGAAATAGCTCTAAAACCTACACCGTCAGTTGAACCGATAAAAGCACTTATAAACGTTGCTAAATCTTCGATAGTGCCTCGTTTTAATTCAGTACCAACTTCGTGAGGCACATTATCCGTTAAACTAAATGGTTCTGGCGATAACTCACCTACTCTAATTGTACTTACTGCATTTGGGTCTATCATAATTTCATTATCATTAATGTTACTAAATAAGGCGATTGAACATCGAAAGAAATTGCACTTGTTGTGGCACTTGCTTTTTTAACCGATTCTAAAAACTCGCCACTTTCGTTTTGTCCTGAAGATACTATTAAAAGTCCTGCAGTACCTCCTCCTGTATCTGCTCCGACTCCATAACCCGAAATAGGAATAGACAAAGAGCGTGCGTTTGAGCCACCTGTAAATCCTACAAAACTATTAACCGTTCCGTATCCGATAGTTCCTCTACCGTCTCTATTTTTCGTTCCGTTGTTTCCATTACAAATTGCAAAACCTTCGCATAAATTAATTCCTAATCCTGTACTGTCAAAATTATCTGTTATGTATTGGGTTGTCACATCCATCTCTATAACTTCATATTGCAACTTACCAACTAACGGACGTAATAAATCCAAAAGTTGCTGTATTGTACCGCTTTTTAAATCCGTTCCAACCTCATGAGGGATTAAATCAGTAAGTGAAAACGGTTCGAGCGCTAATTCCCCAACTCTTACCGTTGTTATTAAATCAGGATTTATCATATCTCTTTTGTTCTTAAAATTATGTTCTCGTCTCCGTTATTTATGATTACATCAGGATTTCCATTATTTAAAACTGTCGTTCCTAAACTTGCAGTCAAAGGTTTACCAAATCCAATAGCAGAACCGCTAAAAGATATTAACTCACCAACCGTATTAGGGTCTGATAATGAATTAATATAGCATTTACCATAATCAACAATTGGATAAATACTACCTTGAAATTTCCACTCTAACAATAACCTATCACGCTTTAATTGCTTCAATCTATCTAAACTCGCCACGTTAAAATTACCACCTGCTACCGTTGAATTTAACTGCAAACCCGCAAATGATATATTGTAAGATTGACCTATTGGTCTTGAAGTGTTCCAACCCTCATTATCTCTTGTGGTCGTATCTAAAAACTCGCTTGTTTCTTCAAGTGAATTTTCAGTCAAACAACCAACTGGTAACCAGCTGTTATTTATCTTAAAATATAAAATCCTATCTTCTCCGTTTATAAAACTCATGTTACAAATATAATAAAATTATCCGACAATTGTAGGTTTGACAGTATTGCCATAATCATACGTAAATTTATATAAAATATCAGGTATTTCAGCAGAAAACAACTCTAATAATTTAAAATCTGTTATGTTATTTTTCGTGTCGTACGAATACTCAATAGGGAAAAATTTGCCTTCGATATTATTAATGTCTATATATGAAAAATAAGGCATAAAACCAAATGCAGAACCTTTAAACACTTTTAAAGGTTTTTGTGCTATTCTTAATTCCTCCTCCGCAGCTATTCTTAAAAGTGGATAATTCTCAAAGCTTCCGCTTCTTGACCATGTTTGTGTTGGTGTTATTCCATCTTCTTTAAATATAGCTCCTAAATAAACAATTCCCGCATTGTCACCGTTAGCTACCGATTTATTTTCTTTTACGATTGAACTTACTTTTTTAGTTCGTGAAACCGTGTGAAATTCACCGATAACGCTATCGCCAGCAAAAGTATTAATTAAATCCAAATTTGAAACTTCAGCCATTGTAGCATTTAATGGATTTTGTAATAAAGTACCTGATTTAGCTACATAAACTTCTACAAATACACTTCCGTCATCAGGTAAAGGCAAAGACGGAATGTCGTATGTTTTGGTAATTACTCCTCCGCTTGCTTGTTCTGTTCCAAATATTTGAGGCTGTATATAAGCAAAAGAAACGCTATCTAAAACCCAAACACCATTCACATCCATAGAATACAAACCGTGTCTAATTCTAAAGAAAAAACGTGTGCTACCGTTAGCCTTTACCGTTACTTTAAAATTAAAAGTGTCGTTTTTGTTTAATAAAATAGAATCAGATGTTGCTAATAATTTAATAGGACTCGATGGGGTTGTGTCGGGTGTCATTTTAAAACCTGAATCATCCAACGGGTCGTTAATTAAATACGAAAAATTAGTTTCATTAATATCCCAACCTGCATAATTTAAAGAATTATCGTGAATTAATAAGCTATTAGGAAATAACCCGCTAACAAATCCATATTTATACCCTAATCTAAAAGCAGAAACGCCTCCTTTTATTTCAATTCTTTGATTTCCAGAACAATGATGCGGGTAAAAGTTATCAATTTGCGAACCTAAAACTTTATTTAAATTAATCGTTTTATTTCCTAAATAAACATTATCAATATCGTATCGTCTAAATAATACATAAGGATTTTTATATATTTCATTTGCTTTATAAATATACCATTCTCCATTCTCTTGTGTTATACACGCACAAAATATATCTAAAACAGACTTTAAAACTTCCTCACAACTCATTAAAGTACCGTCTCCTGTTGATTGGCTATCGTTCTTAAAGAAACGGTCAGCATTCAATTGTATTTTAGTTAAAATATCTAAATTATCGCTTGGAGTCAATCCATCGTAAAAGGTGTTTATAGAGGTATTTATAGGTAATAAAATACCAGTTCTTTTTAAGCAATAGTAAACGATGTCACTTGCTTTCATTTTCCCGACAAAACGCAAACCATTATCTTTTACAAATGATAAGTTAGACAAAGCACCTAATCCATCTACACAATCTAAATTCAACACCCATGCATCACGCACAAATGATTGGTAAATACCATCAGGTTTTAGAAAACCTCTAAATATTATTTTGTTGTTTTTATAGAATTTAACCGTAAAGTCTTGCTCGTCTTGTGTGTATAAATCTTCTAAAGTAATATTTAAATCAGCTTCTAATTCCAAAGATAAACCTGTACCTCGAATGCTGTCTAAATGGTCGGAAACGCTACCTTTTTCAAGTATAGCTTTGCCGTGAATTTCTAAAGATTCACCTAAATAATACTTTTTAAATATTTGACATAAAAAAGTATCGTTAACGTTATTTGTGTATTGAAAAAAGTATCTAAGATTTAGGTTTTCATTTTCGGAAACAAGTTCAAAAGTAGTCGTTATGTTTGGATTTGACACTCCAGTTGATAACGTTATGTAGTCAGCTAAAATAAGCATCTCAATTGTATCGTTTACACGTTTATAAGAGATGAAGTCAGCAGTCCAATTGGCAATAAGAAAAGCCAATGTTTTGTTTATCGTATCGTTTAAATTATCCTGTAATTGTATTTTATTAGGTATCGTATCGGTAGTGTCGTAATCAATACTCATGTAAACCTCACCCGAATTATAAACAATAGCTAAATCATTTACTAAAATACCTAAATTTAAACCAGCTCCTAAAACTGGATTATCTGTAAACGATATAATTATTCTTTTTGCCATTTTACAAATATAATGATTTTTACCCTAAACTTATAGCACCACCTAATCGTTTATTTTTATCTAAAGTATTGGAAAGCACGCCTATTAATGATTGACCGCTTATTTCAAATACAACTGTTCCGCTCGTAAATCCTGAACTTCCTGAACTTGAAGTCGAAGATGTAGGACTCGACACGCTCGCACCTGTTGAGACTGAACCTGAACTACTGCTTCCTTTTGCTTTTGTTCCAATCGCTCCGCCTATTGCTTTTAATGCTATGCCTACACCAATAGCAGCAATACCAGCAACAATAGCGGAAGGACCACCTGTGGCAATAGCTAAATCTAACTGACCCTTAACAACTGCTAAAGTACCGTATTGAATAAGCATACCTCCCATATCAGATAAAAACTTACCTAAACTTTGCAACAAGGTATTTCCTATTGCGCCAAGTACATTGCCACCAGTCGCTAATGCCTCACCAATAGAAGTTCCTAATTGACCAAATGTGTCTGCTAAACTTCCTGTTATTAAAGCGTTTAAATCTTCATTTAATTGCTTTAAGTTTTCCAACATATACAAACCGCTTGTATCAAAATTGGTTCGTATGTTGCCCATAGAGGTAGCGATAACGCCCTCAGCTCCTTGAACGTTTTTAGCTATTTCTAAAACTTTACCACTTGTCTCTACTAATCCAGTAGGTTCAATACTTGAAGATAAAGCACTAACCTGTGGAGTTGAACCTATTGGTTTGGCTTTTGGTGTTTTTGGAGTTGTTAAAGGTTCGGCTATTACTCCACTGGCTTTTTTTGAAGCCATGTTAATTATATTCTGTCCTCTTTCAACTTCTTTATTAAACTTTAAAACCTCCTCCCTTGCATTTTTAACTCTTTCGCTTGCTTTATCAACTGCACTTGCGTAAAATTGCACTGATTGCGATTTACTCGGGTCTTTTGCTACTAAATTAAAATCGGCTTCGGCTTTTGCAAGTTCTTCTTTTCCTTTTACTAATTTAGCGTTGGCTTGCCATAACTTTACAGTTGATTCAGCAGTAGTGCCCGCGAACTTTTCAGCAATAGCCTTATTAACCAATGCTTGCGTTAGTTCGTTTACTACCCCTGTTAAATTACCATACATTATTTTTTCGGTACTTAAATTACCAAAATAATTAGGGTATTGTTTTTGTATTTGGTCGATTATTTCTAATCTTCTTGTTTTAGATTGATTTTCGTCTTGCGCAATAGCTATCAATCCTTTTAAAGACGATATTTGTTCGGCAGCGGATTTTTTAGCTTCCTCAGTTACCGTTTTAAATGAATTGCCTAATGCGTCAAAATCGCCTGTTATTTTACCTACAACATCGCTAATTGATAATCCACTTTGAGTAAACAAAGTAAATGCGGTGGTCACTAACGAAATACCTAATAAAATACCACCCGACCCCATTAAAGAGCTTGCCAACGCTTTTAATGCTCCACCTGTCGACCCTGTTTGATTTTTAAGATAAGAAAATGCTTCGGCAGTAGCTGTTAAGTTATTTCCTATCCCTATAATGCCATAGGGGGCATCTTGAGCAATACGTGAAAATTGCATTAAAGCATTCCCTCCATTTGCTACTTTTGGAGTCATAGCGGAAAACGAACTACCAGTAGTTTTAACCGACTCTTTTAAATCGGTTAACTTATTCTTAGTTGAAGTAATTTGTTTATCTAAATCCGAAGTATCTAACCCTAATTTAGTCTTTTTTACTTTTAAATCCCCTAACCTTTTTAATTTTGCTTCGGCTGCTGCTAATTCTGAATTTAATTCCGAACTATCTGCTCCAATTTGTACTTCTAATGCCATTTTGTTTGATTTAGGTATTTTTGATACTCCTCTATAAATCTTTGTTTTTGTTCGGCGCTAACCCCTTTATTAGCAATTTTACCACCTGATAAATCCATAAATTTATCCATTGTTTTTGGCAATTTCTTATAATCCTGATAAGGCGCAATTAATGCGTTATAAGCGACCAACCTATATTTTTTCCAATCTTCTAACTGCATACGTTTATAAGCAAAAAGGCGAATTTGAAACTCTGCAAAAGTCATGTCATAAACATCACTCAATCGCATAATTCCAAGTTCGCCACAAGCAAAGGAAATGACATCTTTTTTAAAGTCTATTTCAACGCTGCTTTCACTTTTTTTTTATCTTCAACTGGTACATCTTTAAACATTGATTCATTAAAAGCTATTTTAAAATCAAACCAAAATTTACCCCCAATACCTCCGTTTTCATCGATTAAATCGTTAATATCGTACATTGTGAAGTCAATCTCTTTATCTTCTCTTTTGTAAGCGTATAAACGAGAATAATACATGATTTTAGGCATTAAAACCTCATCTGTTTGCGCTCCTAATTCTTCAAGTTTTAAACCTGTTCCGTTTAGTAACTCGTTCAAAAAACCTATGCCAAAATGGAAATCAATTCCAAGTAAATTTCTTTTATTCATAATTATTTTTTAGATTAATTCTGCTTTCCAGTAACCCTCCGTTTCAAACCCTACATATATAAATCTATACATCTGATTTGTGGTTAAAACAACGTTTTGCGTAAACGTTCCAAAGGTTGTAAACATTTTATTTGTATTGGCTACATTAGCTCTAATTACTATATTATTAGCAACCGCAATAGCGTATATTTCACGACCTATAACATCGGTAGCGGGCAAATAAGCAATACCACCCGCAAAACTACACGAGTTCATATCGTATGGCAATACTTGTGGCGTTAGACTTAAATCAATACTACCAGCAGTTTTTATAGGTAATTGCTGGTCTACATAATCAACAACCGCTTTTAAATTACCTCCTACATCAGCAGGCGAAATACTATTAGGTAAAGTTTCGTTTGTGACTTGGCTATCTATTTGAGCCTTTAATGCTGTATTAGTCATCTTTATTTATTATTAAAGTCCAAATTGATTAGTAAATTGTTCTGAAAAAACTGAATTTCAGTCTAATGGATCAACTGTTACAACAGCCCCACTACCTTGAATAGATAATGAAAAAGTACTTAGTTCATCTCCAGCTCCTTGGTCTAATGGCAAATCTACAATTATACCAGTTCCGTAATAAATCGCTCCAGTTACACCTGTATCTAATTTCCATGTTATTGGCAATTTAGCTACCATTTTAGTAAATAAATAATCATGTGATGCTTTTGTAGTTTCACCGCCTATTGAAGTCGTATCGATATACTCGCCGTCAGCATCTAAAGTATATGTAAAAGTTCCAGCTTGCGTAATAGTTACACCCGGATTACATTTTGTGTTAGACTCGATAACCGAAACGCTCGGACTAAAACTTGTTGATGTTGCGCATGAAACTGGTCTATAAATAGTTCCGTCATGTACATAAAGAATTCCTAATTCTCCTTTAATTGGTAATGCCATAGTATTTTATATTAATGTTAAATTTAATCTTAAAAATGAACGAAATATGTTTTCTGTATCCGTCACTGTTTCTAATTGTTGCTCAAATGTTATGTTTTGAGTCAAATTTGTAAATCCTGATATTGTTAATTTAGGACTTAATAATGTGTAAATAGCTTGTTCTATATCGTTTAACAACACTCTACTACCGCTATTTCCTGCACTTGATGTTTTAGTGTATATTTCAATTAATAATGAAGTAGTCCACCTATAATCACATTTAGTACTCTTTTCTATTTCTTTTGTTTGCGCTGTAAATAATACATATTCCTTTAAATCAGCGTTTCCACTTACTCTACTGTCAAAGCAATTTATTATTTTGCTACTAACAACAATGTTATTAATTTGGTCATAAACCGCTTTTCTAATGAATTTATCAGGATTAATATTTACCATATGTCAAAAATACTAAATTTTTTTGTTAAATTGCTTAACTAATTTTGATAAATTGTTTAAATAATCTTTTTTACCTTTAATCCATGACGGATATAAAAAAGGTTGCGGATTAATTCCTGCTCCTAATATCTTTGCAAAGATTGGATAAGCTGCTTTTTCATCAATTCCTTTTGCTCTACACCATATTTTTATAGCTTCTAAACCATCTTTAAAAGAACCGCTTTTTTGATTCTTAAATGAATTTGCCATGTCTTTAAATTCAGCTGGCACATTTACTTTTTTACCAGTTCCAAACTCCATATAAGCACCGTATTTTTCATTCACGGTTACTTTGTAATTTGACATTTTAACCTTTGAATTTGAAATACTTTGCGCTAATTTACCGAAGTTTTTAGGCGCTAAATTTTTTGCATCATTTTCGATTTGAAATGCAATAGCTTCCGTTTCTGCATCGATTAATATTTCAGCATCTTTACCAAACTTTCTCAATTCTTTTATAGTTTCGTTTATGCCTTTAACCTCCATTTGCAGTAATATTTACAAATCTGAATAATTCGTCATCATAACGAATATCATTCACAACGTATTTATTCCCTCGGTAAACTATTGATAAATTATCAATATCAGGCGTTAAATTGTCGTTCGCTCTAATCTTAAATGAATAATTATTTTCAATATCTGATTTACCAATTGAATTGTCACGAAACGCACTATTTTGTTTTACTTCAGCCCAATACGAACCAATTAAAACATCGGTTACTGTATTGCCTCCATATCCATCAGATACGTTGGTAGTTTTGTAAATAGCTATCTTTCGAGTGTATTGTCTTGAAATCATTATAAAAATCTTCTATAAATGTCCACCGCTTCTTTTACTGATTCTGGAATTAACGTGCTGTTTACTTGTTTTTCTGACTCATAGTACCACACTTTAATCATTTGTAATGCGCTTTGTATTAACTCATCAGGAACGTCTCCGTTCGCATAACCTACATTTAAAGTAACTGTTTTGTCGTTTGGAAATATTGCGAAAGTAGAATAATAAACAACAAAAGGCTCTGACGGTAGCGTTATAGAGTTAATCGGATAATCATACACTTTAACTTGACAAGTTCCATTATAAACTACTTCGCGTTCAAACATTATATGATTAGTTCTTTTTTCTATATAACGTAAAGACGCATTTATCATCGAAGTTATTTCGTTATCATCATCGGTTAAATCCAAATCAATACGCAAATAATTCTTTGCACGTTCTAATGTTATTACATCTAAATAACTCATTATTTCTTAGCTTCTTTTTTGATTTCCTTAACGTATATATCCATTGCCTTAGCGTCTAAATCTGATAATTCAATAGTATCATCAATAGAGTAATTTTTTTGCTCTGACAACTTAAAAAAAGGCTTAACAACTTTATATTTTTTCATTTCTAAAATGTTTTATTTACAAATATAATAAAAAACCCTTTACAATTAAGCAAAGGGTTTTAAAACTAACTAAAATATTTAAAACTAAACTGCTGTAAAGTCTCCGTAGATTAACGCTGCTGGTTGTTCAACTGCTAAACCTACTTGAGCTTCGATACGTGCTGTAATGTTATTGGTTACAAAGTTTGTGCCTTCGGTCTCTGAAAATTCCAAAGATAGTCCTTCAGTTACAATTTTGTTAACTCTTGACCAGTCACCAACATAGTATTTGTTAGCAGCTAACCAGTTTGCTTTAAAGATTGGAATTCCGTTAATACGTAATTGACCACCTTCTAAAGTTACAATACCCGGCAAACCATATCCTGCTCCTGTTGATTTTTCGGTTTTCAAGATGTCCCAATAATCGGCAGGTCTTACAACGATACCGTTAACAGGGTAGTTCAATCCCTCTTGTGTTGCAATTTCATTCAACAACATTTCAATTTTGTTTTTACCTGTAATGATTTGAGCCGAAGCTGTTGCTGCACCCGCTAAAACAGTGTTAAAAATTGAGTTCTCAGCGATTGCGTAATCACGTCTTAAAGCGTTAGGAATGAATGAAGTTAAGAAAGGCAAGTTGTTTGCCATTTTTTTACTATAACGAGTAAAACCAGCAATAAAGTTAGTAGCTAAATCTACCATTGTGAAATCGTAATCTCTTTGAGATTTAGAACTTCCTTCAGTTTGAGTAGCAATTGAACCTTCACCTGCCCCTTCACGTGGATAAGTATAATTACCTCCTGAAATATTAACAGAACCTACTAAATCAGAAACGTTAACCATTTGACCGGGAATCATAACAACGTTTAAGTTGTAATCTCTTGGGGCGTCACCTGTTAAGTTTGCTAATGTCATGTTCCCAACCGCTTTAACTTGCAAAGCATTTCCTTTTCTTACTTCAGAAATACCTTTGAAGTTTTCAGTAATAGATTTTACTAACAAATCTTCATTTTTAACTTCGATTGCATTTGCTTTCAATTTAACGTCTAATTTATCAGCGTGTGCTTGAATAGCTGTTAAATCCGCTTTTAATGCTAATACATCGGCGTCTTTTTCAGCTTTCATTTTTGTTTCTAAGGCTTCAATAAGTCCTTTTACCTCGATTGTTTGCTCAGTTGCTTTTGTTTCAACTTGTGCTTTGATGCCTTCTAAGGCGTTTTTAATTTCTAATGCTTCCATTTTTTGTTGTTGTGTTGTTGTTTGTAATTAAATTTTAAATCCCTTCAATAAATCAAATATAAGCGGCTCATTCAAAGTGTCAGTTTCTAACGACTTCTTGCTAAGTGCTTTCATTATTTCAATCTCTTTCGACTGAGATGTGATAATATCTTTGGCTATTTTTACTAACGTATTATTCTTTAGTAAACTTTCATATTTTTTAGCCATTTTAATAGCTGCTTCGTGATGTGGTATCATCATATTAACAAATTTAGAGTCGTTATCTTCTCCGTCCATTTCCATTGACGCCATTTTTAATAGTGATTCTATACCTCTTAATCTCTCATCAGAATAATCTAAATTGTATGCTTTTTGTACCAATTCCATTATACCATAATGAGATTGAATGCTTTTAATTCCTTGAACTGTACTTAATTCATTTGCGCCCCATGAAGAAAGAAAAGAATATTCCATTAACTTATATTCGTTAATTATACTTTTGTTCTTTTGGTCACGTTGCATAACTTTATAACCTATACTTAATTCTGCATTTAAGTTGTTTTCATACATTAATTTAACATCAGTAAACATGTCTTTACCTAATGGTTTATTCATGTTAAATTGAGTAGTCGTAAGCAACCCATAAGTATCTTTAGTATCTATAGCTAAAGGAACACCAATCATCATGGTTGGATTATGGTCTTTTAACACTCGAATACGTTTAAAGTTCTCGTTTACTGTCTTTTCAAATGAACCAAACGCTGATATATCACCGTCAGAGTCTTTGAAATTATACGCATTGGCATAAGCAGTAATAACCCCTTTTGTTTCGTCTAACTCTTTTAAATCGTACGATAATTGTTTAAATTCCATATTATGCCTTATTTTTTAATATTAACATTCCGTTAGCGTCACGCTTAGGAATAAAACCTATTGTACATCTGCAATTAATAACCTCGTTAGGCGGTGCTTTTGTATCTCCGGGATAGTCTAATTTTGCACCGCTTGCCATTATAAATGGTTCGTCTAATTCTACTATTTGCCCATTCTCAATAAAATGGTCTAATCGTGTCCTATCATCTTGTGCGCTTATCCATTTCTTAGTCATTACCAAATTACTTTGTCTCGCTGTTTCAATAGCGGCCAAACTGCTTGCGCTTGTTGTTTCTGTCCTTGCAATCCTTAAAGCTTGCCATTTATAAAAAGTACCTGATTTTTTAGCTATATTATAAATCGCATTTTGTATTTCAATTACCGTTGCATTTTCTTTTAACGATTCTTTTATTGCTAAAATTAACGATTCAATTAACGTATTTCTAACGGAAACAATCTTCACTCCTCCCTCGTTAGACAAAAATAACAAAATTTGCTCTAATAATACATCATTGAATAAAATATTTGCTTTTTGTACTTTTTCTAACTCTTTGTTGATTCTATTTCCGTAATTCAATCCAATAGTTGAATACATCTCAATAAACATCTTTTTAATTTGTTCGTCTGTTATGTTTGCATTAATTAGATATTCATACGTATTTAAACTTGCGTTATTAATCGGAATACCTTGCAAAATATCCTTAATATGTCTTTGTACAATCCTATACGCCTTTCTTTCGTATAGCGATTGAAGTTTAAGCCATTCCATTATAAACTATTTGCGCTATCAATTACACCTGCACTAACATCATCAATCCTTTGTAAATTTGTAGGCATCCAAACAATATCCATTCCGTCCTCGTCTTTTGTTTCGTATTTAAATACCATTCTTTTTTCGTTAGGTGTTAATGGTATTAAATTTAATGCTTCAGCTTGCATTTTCATGTCTGTTTGCATTTCTGGCAATTCAGTAACGTCCCATTCAATTACTGCTTTTTCATATCCTTTAAATCGTGGTATAAAATCCTTATTTAATGCATTTTGTAGTAGTACTAAATCAGGTTGAATATCATCTGTAATAAGCTGTTTTCTTGCTTCATTCGTATCGGTAGAACCTAAACTTGCTTTGCCATCGCTATTAAGCAATTCATCAGGAAAATTTAAGACATTGCATATTGTTTTTCTGTCCCAATTTAAGAAGTCAAAAGGCTTTAATTCGTCGGTTGTTAATGATATCCTTTGAAAACCAACCTCGCCACTTGCTCCAGCTATTTTACCTAAACGCTCAGGACTTTTATCCATTTCTTGCAAGCGTTCTTTCATGGATTGCGCTTGCTCTGTAGTCCAGGGTGTTCCCTTACCATAAACAAAACCAAATGCACCACTTGATTGTAACATCTTAATATTATTATCAATAGCACTATTTTGGCTATTAATATTTCTTAATGCAGAACGTAAAGGACTCATACCGTAAAGGTGCGACCCTTGCATGTCAAAATTAGGATTTGAATACTTAATATGAATCACATCTTTTGCGTCAAAATCAACATATTTATTTCCTTCTATTAAAACATAATGGTCAATAGGGCTTTCAACAGTTAACATCGAAGCGTCTTTCTTTAATACTATCTCAATTAAATGTGCTGGTAAAACATAAACTTGAATAGGAATACCAGCGTTCATTCCCTCCTCGGGGCTCATAATATATATATAACAGTTTCCTGTAATCTTCATATAAGTTTTGTACAATCCAAATATATCTGCCCAAGTTTGAGTCGGGTTTGGTTGTTCTAAAGGAAAATTCATTTCCTCCTCTGAATAAGCCTTTCTTTGCAAATTTACCTTTTGGATAAATTGCGACAGGTTTAAATTTCCTTTCGTTGCAAGTTCTAACTGATTAAGTTTTGAATGCGATTTTTTATCTTCAATCTGTTTTATGTAATAAGGCACGGATACCGTTTTAACCGTCTGCTTATTAATAATAGCATAAACGTCAGGGTTAGTATTATATCCCTTTTCTAAATATGTTTTGTTATTAGTATCGTATTTGGTATAACCACCACCTAACAACTGATAAAACGCTTTATTAAAATCGTTATCTACATCCTGTTTACCGAAAAGTCTTTGAATAAAATTTGCCATATGCCAAAATTAATAAAAAATATGTTAAAAAAAGAAAAAATTACTATCTATTAAATTTCTCTCTATACCGTAACAAGTTAAATCTATGTGTTCATCATGCTTACCATTAGGAAATATGGCTATTTGATGTAAAAAAGCCTCATTCCAAGCTCCTTTAATTAATATAACTCTACCACCCTCTATGAAATGCGAACAAGCTCTTGCATTCTCTATTTTAGAGCTATTTACAAATGTAGTTTTAATTTCTGAAATATTAACGTTTGTTTGTTGTCTAATTATCTGTACAATAGACTTTCCACTTGCTTTTGGTTCAACTAACGACATGGATACTTTTACACCGCTTGTATTTATATGATTAGGAATGAATTTTATAATTTCTGGCATTTCTAAATACTTGTCTATACTTGATAAAATCACATAGTCGTTATTCCATTTAGCACCTATTTGAAAACCTGATGGGTCATTCTTTGTATCTTTCGTATAAGCACCATCTATAAACAATTCCCATTTTAAAGTTTCTAAAGGAACTTCACTTTTATCTACTATTTTAAACCAATCTTTGCGCCATTCCCCGCCCTCAGCAGGTGATGGTATTTGCATATATTGACCAGCAAAATTATATCTATTAGCTTGTCTAATTTGTTCTAATTCGTTAAAATCATGCTTTTCAACCCATAAGGGATTGTTATTTTCGTCCAATGCTGGTAAACATAAATGTTCCCACTTTTCACCTGAACCTCCATTTAAAAGAAAACCGCTTAAATCTTCCTCATGTAGTCTTTGCATAATTACAATTATAGGCGTTTCTCTGTCATTTACACGGCTTCTAATTGTTGAATTATATCTTTCGTTAACAGCATTTCTTTTAGTATCTGAATTGGCATCATCTGGCTTTAATGGGTCATCAATAATAATAGCTCCACTAAATATTTTACTTTCGGCTACACCTGCACCAAAGCCCGTAATAGCACCACCAGAAGCGGTAGCATAAACCCCTCCTCCATCTTCGTTAAACCATTTCTTTTTACCCTGAGCGTCTTTTTTTAATTTCATACCCCATAAAGACTGAAAACATTCACTTTCAATATATTCCTTTGTTTGTGAACTATTATCTAACGCCAAATCATCCGAGTAAGAAAGGTGTATGAATTTTGATGCTGAATTTTTAGCTAATGCCCAACTAATAAAACATTTAACCGCCAATTCTGTTTTCCCATAACGTGGAGGGATATTTATAATCCCCCTTTTTATTTCGCCATTAAAAACCTTTGTTAAAAATTCAGCTATTAAAACGAAATGAGGCGCAACTATGAAATTGCGCCTGTGATTTTCTTTATAAATATAACGTGTGAAAAACAATAAATCATTCTCACATTTTACTTTAATGACTTTTTGTTCGTTAGTAAGATGATTCAAGGTTTTTATTTATTTTCTTAATTTCTTCGTCTGTAAGTTTGCCAGCGTCTAAGTTTATATTTGTATTTATAGATTCTACCTTGTCACCATATTTTTTAGGATTCAATTTAGACAGCGACCATTTTAAAGCATCAATCTTTAATCTTCTATGCCCTAACATATCGCCAGTAGTAATCTCAACACCTCTTTCAGTTTCTTTTGTTGTAGTTCCTTCCTCAACATTATAGGCTATCTCTATAATTTCATCGAATAAAATATCTGTTCTTAGGTCTGTTGCTAATTCGTATCGTTTCGATTTTAAAGCATCTTCTTTAAGCCAAATAAAGAAAGTGGAGCTACTTGGCATATTATCATCTTCTTTCAAAATAGAACGTAATGAACGCCCTATTTCAATTTGTTCACATATTTGAGTGAATATAATTTCTATTTTTTCTTTATCGTAAGCCATAATACAAATATAATAAAAAACCCCTTAAAAAGCACTAACCAAACTTTAAAAGGGGTAAAAATTATTAATTATGAAGTTCAAATTAACGAAATTTATTTTAATTAAACAAATTTATTTTAACATAATGTTAATTTGCCTTCAAATATATTTTTAGATTTTGATTTACGTTCTTTTTGTATTTTTAAAGCCTCTTTATAATTTTCAGCTTCTACTTTATTTGTGAATTTTTGACCGTTAATAATTACTGTATTACTATATGTTTTCATAATTATATATTTATTGATTGTTTTTTTCTTGATTCTATTTGTATTTTTTCAGAAGCCATAATGTGAGAAGCATTATTTTTAGATTTCAATTGGTCAATTACCCATTCCATTTCTTCTAATAAAGTATACTCGTCAGTTGCAGTTTCAGAAAACATTACTAATACTTCTTTTAAAGAAACATATTCAAATCCATTTTGTCTCATTAAGTCTTGAGCAATTTCGATTATTTCGTTTCTGTTAGCTGTTAAAAATTCGTTAGTTAGTTTTGACATGGTGATTAGTTTTTAATGTTGTTGTTATCTGAGTACAAATATAAGCCTAATATCTATATACGTAACACGTAACTATAATTTTAACATAATTTTAACATATCAATAAACTTTAAACTTAATATACTCCTCGCCTTTTTTAACAATAGCTTTAAAAACGTGCAATTCATATATAAACCTGTCATCAACACCATATTTTTTAACCAAACAATCTATAAATGATTTACAACAATTATCAATATCCGAAGCCTTAGAACTAAAACCAAACTCAATCGCCAATTTAATATTTTCTTTATCTGGTATTTCTAACTTTAAAGGCAATAGAAATAAACAATTCTTTATAAAAACATCGTACTTAATGGTTCGTATTTTTCTACCTCTAAACGCTTCATTTACACTTAATGGTTTAATTTTTACAATATGGTTCATTAGTAAAAAGTATCTTCAATTAAATACGGCAAACTATCTTTATTTACATCAAAATTAAAACTATCAAACGAAACCCCTCTACTATATGGATTTGAAACATTAATCGTTTTATCATCATTCACTTCCAACTCGATAACACTTTCGGCTTTCTTTAAAACATAAGTTCCTAAATGTCCCAAAGGTTTTCCTGTCGTTCCCGACTTATGAATTACAGTTGTAATGTGTATGTTATAATCATAAGTCCATCGCATAAGATAATCGCTTGCTTCTTTTGACATTACAATATCATTCGTATTTTCAACTAAATCCGCTATTCCGTCAATTGAAACCAATTTTACAGGCGTTTTATATAAACTATCCTGATTCTTTAAGCAATAATCAATTAGTTGCAATCTTTGTAACGATGTCAATTGTCGTGTTGCATAACATTTATAATTATCGTACTTTCTTTCTGTTATATCCTGAACGCGTCTGAAGGTTCTTTGAGCGTAATACTTTCCCTGTTCTGTATCGAAATCTAATATTGTAAAATCTTGCTCTCTATGGCTTTTAATGTTGCCAAATAAAACATTAGAATTTCCGCCAATATAGCACCCAATAAAAGCAGACTTTAAGAATGATTTTTTAGCTTTTGAAACTGCTATAATTGCACTAAATTCACCAGCTGTCATCACGGCAGTAGGATACATTTTTTGTTTATATTCATGCTCGCCAATTGACAAAATAATCTCTGGAGCTATCATTTCTTCCGATAAATCTACATAACATTCATTTTGTATTGCTAAAAAATCTATTATCTCAGCATCAACTTTGTTATTTTCTAATTCGTTAAAATCTAAACTCATAATTAAAAAAGTTCTGTTTGATTAATAATTGATTTTTCCGTAATCCCTAAAGCGATTTGAAATATTGTTTTACCCGCCTCATAATCTACAAGGTTTCTTAATACATCACGGTAGCCGCCTAAATTAGCATTAATTTTTAAATCGTGGAATACTTCAAGTTTCTTATGCTCGTCTATCATTGTACATAAAACACCATCTAATTTTCTTTCTTTCAAGTCATTTGGTAAATTAAAATTAGTCCAATACAAATGCCTACCTCTTTTTTTAGCCGGTATCAATGGCTCATAATAAGGCGTTACATTTTCAACACAATATTTACCTTCAAAATGATTATCCAAAAATATAATTTCTTCATACAATTTCATATCTGGATATAAAGGCGTAAATGTTTCTCTACTTTTTTGTGTAATTCTAATTTTACTATGGCTCGGACAGGGAGGCGAACTCCATATAAAATCAAATTCTTTATAATGGTCAAGTAAATATTGATGCGCATCTGCAACTATTACTTTGTCATTTGGAAAACGCTCTTGATATGCTTTTGCAATTTCGGCATCATATTCAACTGCGGTTACTTCGATATTTGCTACTTCATCCCACTTATAACGATTACCGCCTAGACAGGCATATAAATTCAATACTTTCATAATTTCTAATTTTTATATATAATTTTCGGTTTCTTTTAATAAATCATTCGCTGTATTGTAAAACGATTTTTCTATACTTTCAAACGAATACTGCTTTTTAATTATTTCAATCATTTCAATTTGATTGCTTTTTAAAATAGTTTCATTATCATTTTCTCCGTGATTCAAATGGTCTAAGTCCAAACTTAACGATAAAAGATAATTCTGTATTGTATTACTATTTAAATTCATTTTTAAAACTTCTAAATGATAATTCAAAGGCTCTTTTAATATTCCATTTGTTTGACTAATTGCGGTCTTAATATCGCTACAACCATGTAAATTTTGGTTTATAACGTAACAAAGTAACTTAGCAAACAATAAATTATCTACAACATACGATTTTTGCGTATAATTAAGCTCGTCATTCAATTGTTTTAACGCTTCTATATCTTGATTAAAGATTTGGCTTTTTAATCGTTTAAACGTGTTAAAAATGCGTTTTACCGAATTATCACTTTTCCAACTCATAATAAACTTTTTTTAGTTTTACTTTTTTGAAATTCTCTAATCCAAAAACAAATCTCTTGTGTCGATAATTTAAATGTCCTACCGTATTTTCCTAAAGAACCACTTCGCAAAGCTAAAGTAATATCTTCATTTGAAACTCTTGGAAACTCACTTAAAACATCGCTAACTAATTTATCTAAATTAAATGGAGGTGTATTTGTTCGTTCAAATGCAACCGCTAAGCTATTCTTTAAATTAAATTCTCGGATTGCTATTTCTGATTTCTGTTGTAAGGTTGTTAAGTTCTTCATTCGTTTGTGGTTTATTATTAATAATTGAATCTTCCCAGCATTTACCGTTTAACCACGTTAATGGATTTTTACGGTATTGTATTTCAGGCGTTGCTTGAATGTATAAAGGCAGTTTTTCAAAGATATTATCAATTTCGTTTTTAGATAGTTTTATAAATTTATCCTTGCACTTTTTAGAATCAACTTTTTTATTATATAAATCCCAAAACTTTTCAAACTCAACATCGTTATTTGTTATTAGTTTATTATTTATTTGTTTATCTATACTCACAATGCTTTCACACGTGCTTTCTACTTGCTTTACCACGTGCTTTACTATTGCTTTATCAAGTGCTTTAACAAGTGCTTTATCAAAATTTGTTAAGGCGATTATATTAGAACTGTATTGATTTTTACTTTTTTCAACCATTTTAATAAAACCCCAATCTACTAAGTCATTAAGCGTTTTAATGTATGTAGTATATGATTTTATGCCTATTGCATCTTTTGCCATCTCGGTAGGAAAACCAAACTTTTCACGCCATCCTAATCTATTACAATGCTCAATCGCAAAAAAATATAAAGCTGAATGGTTAGGACTTATTTTTTCTGGATTTTCAAATGACCAATCAAACCATTTCCTTGAAAGTTCGTAACCGTTCATTACTCTGTAATTTTATTAATTTCGGTGCGAAGTGTTTTTGAAAATTTTATAGCTGTTGATTTATCAATATTAATACATATAGATTGGCCTTCAAATTCCCCTATATTAATTTCTATAAAATCTTTATTACAACTAAATAACTCAATTGTTTTTTTGTTTACTTCAATAAACATTTTATTGTTTTCGTCTAAAAACTTTAATTCAAATTTCGCCATAATAATAACCGTTTTCAAGCTACGGATAAACTATTTAATTAAAAAGTAAAATCCTATTATATCAGCCGTTAAGTGAGACAGGCGTCAATAATAGGATTCTTATAATATTTTCGTTTAGTATCGTGTCTCACTTCAATACAAATACAAATATACAATTTTATTCAATACCCCAATTAAAATAATCGATTTTTTTCTTTATTTCCTTAGCTTTTATTTTATCTATTTGCAATAATATACGGTATTCTTTTTCGAGTTCTTTAATATCGAAAGGCTTTTGTTTTGGCTGTTTCATAATTGTAATACATTTATAGGTGTTAGCCAATAGTTATATTCCATCTTCGAGCAACTTTATAACGAAAGATACTCTCGCTGTTTATTTGTTGCATTTTATTTCTAATTGTCTTTTACACCATTCTTTGGCTTCTTCGACTGTTCTTGTAGGTATTGTTTTAAAATAATCTTTTAATAATTCTTTTTACTTTCTTTCTTTTTCGTTTTTCCAATCGTAATAATCACATAATAAATAAATTATATAGATTAAATAAACAGCGAACAATCCTTTTAATAATTCCATTTAATAATGTTTTAAATTAATTTATTTAGTGGATAAAAAGCCGAGAATATAACAGCTACTACAATAAACAGCTTGATAACTGTTATGTGTCATAAATCTATTACGCAATTCCGTTGTTTTATCTTTTGGCGCCATTATTTTTGTTTTATTTTATCAATTTTCGGAACTTCTTTTTTTAATTCGTGACATTTATTTCTAATTAACATCCAAGCCATTTGTTTACTTGTTGCTTCTGCTGTAAATCCGTGTATTTTATCAAAATATTTTTTAATTTCCATTTTATTTATTTTTTAATGTTCACGTTTTCGTGAACTTTCATTATTCGTGAACATAAAAAAATCCGAGAATATAACAATCACTACAAAACACCAGCCGAAGCAACTAAGCAACTAAGCTGGAGTTGTGTAGTTTTAACGTTATAGATAATTTACGTACGTTCATAAAACATATCTAAATATTCAATAAGTTCTTTTTTATTTGTGTAATGGTGAATAGCATTTAATTCTGATTCATCCATATAATTTAACGTTTCGGATGCGTAATCTACTGCAAAATGCCAAGAATCAAAACTATCTACAACAGCAGTCTTGCGCGATTGTGGTATTTTCATAATTTATAATTTAGTTTTTATCTGTTATTATTCGTCTTAAATTTTCCGCAACTTCGCAAGGCCACGAAACGTTAGTGGCAAGACTACGACTCGTTTTCATAAATAACATTTACTGTATTAACCATATATTGAAACATTTTATTGTCATTGTAGTTATAACCAACATAGTGAGTTATTTGTATAGGGTTTCCGCTATCAAAACCTACTACAACTTCTTCTTTTTCTATATTTTTAAGAGTTGATTCGGGTTTGTTGAAATTACCTAATTTGTTCACGATAATAAAATTTTTAGGTTGCATTGAAAATGCCTCGGTAATTGATTTGATTTTTAAATTTTTCATTTTTATGTTAGTTTAATTATTAATATTTGTTTTAATTTTTATCAAATTTAATCATTTATACATTATGTGTTACATTTAATATGTTAAAGTTTTGTTAAATAAAAAACCACGTTACTATTATTCACGTGGTTATTTTCTCGGATTGTGTATGATTTTAAAGTAAAAAAGATTAATTAGTTTAAATTCTCCGAATGGTTAGGTTGTGTGTTTATTTCATATGTTAGAATAATTTTTGTTGCGCTACATGATTATTAATTCGTTCCATTGCTTTATCGAAATACTCCTTGTCTAATTCACATGCTGTTAAATCAAAACCATAATCATGACATGCTATTGCAATACTTCCTGAACCAAGATGAGTGTCGAGTATTTTATAATTTACCCCCCCCCCATTTTTCTAATAAATTCTTATATAATTTAACAGGTTTTTGTGTTGGGTGTATTTTTCCGTTTTCATCCATACCTTGAAATCCACTATAAGGACAGTCTATTTTTACAAGTGTTTTATCAAAGGAACTCCATGCAAGCTCCCCATCCGCAAAACTTACTCCTTCAGGAACTTTTTTATCCCAAAATATCCAAGATTTAGTTAATGGTAATGGAAAGTAATTTCCCCCCCAAATGATTTGATTTTTAGAAACCCTAAATAATTCATTAAAATATTTGTCATTAGGTATTGAGTCATCCCATTTTTTTACAGTATGATTTTTCTTTTTACCTTTTTTTAAACCCATATTCATATTTATAGAAATTCCATAAGGCGGGTCTACTATTGCTAAATCAAAATAATTATCAGGATAACGTGCCATTAAAATCATATTATCTTCGTTTGTTATTGTTAGCATAATTTCTTACTATTTATTATTTTCCTATATACTTTATTAGCAAACTCAGAGTTACACCCTCTTTTACGGTAAAATTCTAAGACTCTTTTTATTCGTGTTAAGTTACTTTGTTTTGCCATTTATAATGTCGTTAAAAGTTTTCATAAAATCATTATTTTTATTTTTAGGCTCGCTAATGAATTCAATCTTATTTTTAATTAAATTCATAGCGTGAATTCTGTCGGTTGCTAAAACAGTACTTTTGTACTTTTTTCCATTAAATGTATAATATAGCGTGAAATTTTCCATTAGTTTGATTTATAATTTTTACAACATTTTTTGCAATAACTATATATGCCATTTTCACTTACTTTTATTTGCGGTTCTGGAATTTTACATTCGCAATTTGCCATAATTGTTACTTTTCGAGATTCACAACTCATTTTATGAACTCCGTTAAGTTGTCCACATTGTTTACATTTTGTCATAATATTTTTTTTATGTTCACATTTTCAGCATGTTCACGAAAACGTGAACACATTATTTTAATTTATAACCTTACATTTTCATAGGAATTGCAATAGGTAGTGTTCCTTTATTAATTACTACACCGCACCCTATAGCGGGTTTTTTATAATGCTTTCCGTAAGCCATTGCGTAGCTTTTATTATCAACCCCACAACCCACTTGCATTCCAAAGATTATAAAGTTTGCCCCTACTGCATATTCCACATATAATTGAGTATGTAAGTGCCCTTGAATTTGGCTTTTAAGCTCGCTTTTCATTCTATTTTTTGCAGTACCGCCCTCGCCATGATTAATATCTATTCCGAAAGTTTCTAAGTTTTCGACAAAGTCCCAGCCTGAAGTGTTAAGCACGTCTTTGTACTCTCTTATCCATTTTTTTGAAACTCCAGAACTATAAGCTTTTCGGTAAACTAAACGGTCATGATTCCCTATTATTACAGTTGCTTTTGGAAAAGTATGATACCAGTCTGCAATTATATCGATAGCCCTGTCTAATTCCTCTCCTGCTCCGTATCCATCAGGGTCGCTTTCATGATAACTTGAATAATGATTGTCTATTACGTCGCCTATAAAGATAATTGTTCCGCAATCATAATTTTCTTGTTGTTCTCTACAAAAAGAAAGGTATCTTTTTAAAGTAAATGGAGCGTGCAAATCGCCAATTACTAAAATATTATCAGGATTACCATTTTTATATGGCTCTAAGGCTAAACTTTTCCTCTCGTGTAAATTACCATCATTTACTTTTTTTTGTTCTTTAGGCAATCCAAAAACACGTATTGTTGCAATGTGTTTTCTTAACCTGTCTATTTCATTTGCAGTACCATCAGGAAATAACTTTTTTGCAATATGCGTATTATTTGACATTGCATCTAAATTATCAATTATACTGTCGTTGTACATGTCGTATTTACTCATAATTACTTCTCTTTTAAATATTTTATTTCTCTTTGAATAAAATCTAAGGCTTTTTCTAAGTCTTTTATTTCATCATCTTTTTTTCCAGCTCTCGCAACGTATTTTATTACATTACCACGATTGAAATTTAAATTATACATTTTACAAAAATCTATAATATCGATGTTATTTTCTGTTTGGTAGTGAGTTGGCTTATTATGATTCATAATTCATTTTACTTTCTAACGTTAATTCTGTTATTTTTCCCTCAAAATACAAACATTGATGCACAAGCTCCTCCTGATATTTATCTAATTTTACAGTTGAGTTTCTAAATTCGTTTGCTTTTGTTCCTTTAATTCTTAACTTCCTTACTACGGAATAAACATCGTTATATCGTGTATCGCATTCCATAGCTATTTGCATTATCTTTTTCATTAATAACGAAATAAGTTTCTTTGATTTCCGCATAAGTAAAAGGAGATTCTATCGTATAATCTTTCTAAATTTTTCATTTTAATAAGTATTTAATTGGTTTAACATCTACATGATTCTTTGCAATTTCCTTAGCTTCTTTCTTAAGCCTATATTCCATTTCGAAAATGGTTTCGTGTTTCTTTTGCATTATATTATTTTTTTATTAAGTAATTTTTCAGCTTCTTCTTTTGTGATTGTTTCAATTATCTCGTCTGCAATTTGCCAAATACCATTTTTAAAAATAGTAGCTCCTTGCAATGTTAGGCTATTATATTTGAAATTATAATAAAAAGAATATCCAGTAAAGGCAGTGAAAACACTACTATTCCATGTACATCCCACAACAAAACCTCTTTTCTTAGCCTCGTTAATTAAAGCAGTTTTAACTTCTTCTTCTGTTGCTTCTCTATTGCTTTCGCATTCGCTGTAATAAGAATTACTTTTAGATTTAAACCAATCGCCATTTGCATTTATTCCGTATTTTAAAATATCATTTTCGTAATAAGCAATCCAATCCTCATTCATTTCGTGAATATCTTTTGCCCATCCTGTAAACTTGGCTTTAAAAGCATCAGGAAACCAATTTCGTAAATCAGCATCTACAAGCTGTTCTTTATTTTCTTTATTATTTTTTGCTAACTGCATCACTTGCTCTTTTGTAATCTCAAATTTTTTCATAACTTTATTTTTTAAATTGTTCTAAATAACTATATACTAACTGTCTTATCTCGACTCTTTTACTTGTAGGAACTCTAATACTCCCTAACTGCACCGTTGGCTCTGTATATTTAAACGGCGCGCCTTTTTTTTGTGTTTGTTTCATTGTTATAGTTTTTCTATTTCTTGTTTTACTTCTTGCCAATAATAAAACTGATTATCTGTTGTGTCTTGTGAATGAGAATATATTAATTCATTTATTAAGATAATTCCATATTGCTTTGATTTATAAACTTGTTGCTCGTAATCTAATTTTAAATCAGATAAATAATAAAACTTATCAAATAATTCTTTTGCTTTTTTTTTCGGGTTCATAATACTATTTTTTTATTTATTTCTAAAATCCGTTTTTGTCATAACAAGCTCCAACTTCTGTATTTAATAAAAAATACATTTTTAATAAGCTTCTTAAAGTTTCTTCGCTTCTTTCTTTAATCATTACTACACCACCTAAAAAAGTCATTAAATCTTTTTGAATTGATGCTGCGATAATTATTTCAGATTTTGTAGCGGTTTCGATGTTTAAAGTTTGAGTTATCATAATTTCTATTTTTTAGCGTTTATTTGATTTTGTTATACAAATATACGTCATTTATGTATTACGTAACACATTATAAATGTTAAATTTTTGTTAAATAAAAAACCCACTGTTTAAGTGGGTTAATAAGTGGGTGAATTAATTAGAAAGGTAAATCACTTGGTTCTTCTTCGTTAATGTTTGTTGTCGGTGCAAAAGCATCTGGAACATTTATAACGTACCCAGCAGACGATTCAGCTTTAAGTTTTAAAATTCTCCATCCTTGAATAGTATTGAAGTAAACAGTTTCTCCTTGTGGATTTGTCCATTCTCTACCTCTTAAATTGATGTCAATTTTTACAGGTTCTCCTACTTGAAAATTATTCAACAAGTCACATTTATCCTGTACGAATTGAATTGAAATATGTTGTGGATATTGCTCGTCTGTTGTAACGATAATATTTTTACTTTTAAAAGTTCCTTTAACTACTTCGCCTTGAATTTCTTTAATTTTTCCTGATACGTCCATTTTTAATTATTGTTTTTGTGATTTAATTTAGCTTGTTTTTTCTCGTCTTTAGTAAAATAACTTTGTGCCTTTACTAAGTAATTCGTTTTGTCATCATTAAAAAAGAAATTACGAACTATTTTTGTTCCGTCTGGTTTTCTTCCAATTTCGTGCGATACTAATGTTTCCATGTTTAATTATTTATTTGTTAATTTTTCGTCTTTCTTCTCTTAATTGATATTCTCTTTCTGCTAATTGCTTTTTACCAATTTTAACCGCTCCGTAAAATATAGAGTATTGTTCATCTTTCATATTTTCTGACCAATCACTTTTTTCTTCATCAACTCTTTTCGATGATAAATAAGAACTTCTTACATCTTCTGGAATTGACATATAATGTTCTTCTGACATTCTTAAGAATACTTCTCTATTTGATTCCATTTTTAAAATATTTTTTTAATTACACAATCATAAACAAAATCCCCATATTCATTTAATTTATATAGTTCAAAATCAGTCATTTCTTTACCATCGTATTCTGCATAAGAGATAAAAGCATCTACGTAATCAGGATAATCATTATGGTCAATTCCGTCAATCTCTATATTTTCTATTTTTGAAAAATCCATTGTTTTAGTTATTAAATGTTTTTATCTTAGTTTCTATTTCCAATAACTGAACCTGAGAGGCTAATATTTTACCGTCTGTAATAGCTTTTAAAGTAGCATTTAAGCCTTTTAAATCCGACTGTAAGGCTTTGTTAAACTGGTCTGTTGTTAGCGTCGGAATTTCTTTTTTAGGCTCAAACTCTTTTTTCATTTCTTCTACATATCTAACGTCGTCAAATTTACCCATAAATATATCAGCGTTAAAGCCAAGTTTAGATATTGCTTTTGTTAAAGCGTCTGTTTCAATTTTCTTTGCAAAGTTATCGTCTACCATTGTTAAATTTCTATCCATGTATAATTTACATGAATTTATAATTTCAAATTCGCCATTAGGAAAAAAGAAAGTTCCTTTAAACACAACCAAATTGCATTTTTCTACTAAGTCGTAACTTAATACTATATTTTTAAAACCCCATTTCTCACCATATACACCAAACTGCTCGGTAACTTGCATTATTTGGTATTGCGGAGAAATAGCGGTAATGTCTCTACCGCTTAACTTTGCATTCTTTGTGTACTTTGGATTAGTCTTTTCCACCCTATTCCATAATTCTAAATTTTCTTTCATAATCTAATTTTTTTAAGGTTAATTTTTAATAATTCATTCGTTCCGTTTTCAGCTAAATCAATACAATATTGCAATTGTTTTTTTGCTCTTTTAATCTTTACCAAAAGTTCTTGATTCCACTCTTGCTGTTCTTCTAATTCTGTTAATGGTGGTAAATCTTCCATTTCATCTAACGGGTTATATTCTGGATATTCTGTCATAATTAATGTTTTTAAATTTCAACAAATATAATACTTTTTTTTAAATAAAATGTAGTTTAGTGATTTTATTTTATTATTTACATTCTTTAAAATCTAACATTATTGAATCAAACACATTAAAAAACAATTCAGTTTCGGTCATTTTTTTACATTTAAACCTTTGTATTATAGTACAAGTTCCAATATAAAATGTAAGTAATATTGCTATAACAACTATGTAAAGTTCTAAATCTGATTTTTTCATAATTAACTATTTTTTTTATAAATTTCCTCAAATGTCAATCCTGTTTCTTCAAAAAATCGTGTTAATTCTACTAACACCTTAGGTCTTTTTTTATCCCAAAACGAAGCATTTATAGAATGCATATTAAGTTCGTAAACTAATTGTCTGTTTGGCATTTGCATTAGTTGATTAAATGTACATTCTAATCGATTACATACTTCATTAATCCTATCTAATAACTCAGGGCTTTTGTTTTTCCAAACTGATATATTAGCTATCTCGTAACCCAACATAATAGATAATTGTGTATCAGTTACACGTGGATAACCTTTATACTCCAGCATTAGTTTAATTCTGTTAGGGCAAAAATTTGATTTATTTTTCATGTTTATTTCGTTAAATTTAATATTAATACTGTAATTGTTAGAATCACACCCATATATAATAATGATGTGAAAATGTTTTTAAGGTTATTCATAATTTATCTTTTTAAAGTTTCAAC
>ERZ650310.60-NODE-60-length-32238-cov-8.360656_pt1 | contig 32238 bp, 47 predicted proteins | sample MGYA00376246_ERZ650310 | MGnify/ENA primary metagenome ERZ650310 (study PRJEB26733, sample SAMN07839286) | wastewater metagenome | biome: small river; feature: stream; material: water | place: USA: North Carolina | collected 2016-03-01 ...
TCTACACAGGCGAAGACACTCTTTCCCTACACGACGCTCTTCCGATCTCCAACGAACAAAAAGCCACTCTTTCGAGTGGCTTTTTTCATTGGCTAATTATTTTCTGGTTTCGCGCATTGATAGTTTTAATCACTACTAACAATGATTCTGCGGATAATTCGACAAAACTATTATCAGCAAGTTTCCATTTAACACTTCCGCCAAGCATATTGAGTAGTTGATATTGTTGCATCATTGCAGATAATGATTTATTATCTGCTTGATATTCATTGCCATCTACTACTATATTACTTTCCAATAGTTTCTTATTATCTTTGGTAATCCAATAATCATATAACTCTTGATTATAAGACCATACTTGCTCGATATTATCCCATACATAATGCCTATCTGGCATATCTGGTATCTTGACAAAAACACCATCTTTATAATAATAATTATAATCAGGTAAATCAAACTCTACACTTATATGTCCATCTGGCGAATTATGGATTAAATCTGATTCTTGGCAAGTTATAATACTTGTTATACTTCCATTCTTATCTATTATTGCATATCTCATTATCGTTTGCACTCCAAAGCTATTATTGTTGCATTATCGCCATACTTGGGCGAACCAGCCGAGAATATAATTGCATTCTGATTATTTTTCCACAAGTCAATATATAATTGGTATGTTACTACACCTGCTGGTGGTGTATCTTGGCAGTTTAGCACGCCAGTAATACCATCATTATTATTGCCCCAATAACCAGTTGCAATAGTGGTCCCATTTCTCACCAATCTAAGCTTAGAGTAGATACCATATCCACTATTAGCGCCTACCATAGTGCCCGCTGAACACATCAAAACTGTGCTCCCACCGGATGATGTATATGTCAGTGTAACCAGCAATGGTTGATTGGCTACAGCCCAACCCCAACCGCCGTAATGGTCCTGTGCTGGTATAGTGCCGTAATATGTCCCCTGTAACCATGACGTAGAAATTGCAGCATTAGGCAACGTTACAGCACGTCCAGCAATTTGCAGAGTATCTACTGATAGATTGGCTATCTTACCTGTGGTAACGGCAAGGTCTTCAATTTGCGCAGATTTTACAGCAGCATTTTGGATATTAGCCGTCCCAATTGATGCATACCCCATCTGTGCGTATCCGATAGCTGCAGCAGCAATATATGTGCTGACATTGGCTGAATTGATAGGATTGACTGCACGAATAGAAGTAGGGTCCATAATACCGGAATCAGTCCAAGGACCAGGAACAACACAAGTAGAACCAACAGCTTCTAACTGTATTTTGGTTGCAAACATATAGCTATTAGCCTGACCGGTAGTAGTATCATACTTGCGCAATATTACGCGGGCATATGCGGCATTGATTGGTGTATCATAATACCCATATACTCGCTTATATCCTCCTATTGCTTGTCCTCCGCTGGATTCGCTGATATTTTCGTTCGTGGTACCGTTGTAACTTACGCCAGTTATTGCACCAGTGGCATCATAAAAATATGCAAATACTGCAACCTTACACCGATGGGCACCAGTATAACCAGAACTAATATATCGAGTATTTGGTGCTACCGGTATTGGAAGTGATGATAACTCGATATAATAATTCTGATTACCTTGTATATTGAGTTGTTCGAGGAAGGCTACGTCTGTGCCTTTACCAGTCCATGGCGATAGATACCAAGATGTGCTTAAATTCTTCCCCCATGTCACATTAGATGTGGCAATGCCATTAATACCCCACCATTGCCAGCCATCAATACCAGCACCATTAGAAAAGTCAGGGTTATAAACTAAGTTAGTGCCAGTTGGTAAAGCACTATTAGCAACTTGCACAGTAGATCCAGCACCAGTTAGATAACCTGAAGCATTGACTGTGATATTAGAGTTTAACCAATTAGAACTTGGATTTGCATAAACTTGACTGTTTAACCAACCGGAACTTGCATTTACTCTACTAAAGTCAATATTGGTGCCAGACCCAAATATTACATTTCCTGCGGCATCTTTAATTGTTAGTGAGCGAGTATCAATCTTGTCTGCAGTAATACTATTGGTGAGTATCTTAGATCCGGTTATTGTTCCATCAACAATTAGCTCGCCTTTATTGCGTCGCTGTAATTGTATTTGTGTAGCATGGATACCATTACCAGTAGTTCCGTTATTGGTTGTTCCAGCAGTTTTATTAATCCATACCCAAGGCCATATTGTGCAAGTAGCTGAATTGGTAACTGCAACACTACCAGCTAATAATTGTGCTCCTAGTTGTGCTGCTGGTCTTGTAACAACTTTATATTCCGTTTGTGTTACTCCGTCTGCAGCGTATCCAATAAACCCAATACCAGAATCATAATTCATGGTTCCACCACCACGGGGGATACACCACATACTCGCCCAAAACTCATCACCCACCTTTACAGGGATTTTGTCCCCGTATAAATGGTCGCGGTCATCAAATGTTAGGCATGCGGTGCCAGAATATTGCGAGGTAAATGCAGACCAAGCGAAAGGGCTAATTACAGTTGGACTACCCACTAACCAACCTGCGGTCCCTCTATCGCCTATACCATTGCGGATAAGATTTTGGGTATCGCCAATAACCGCAAGAGGTGCATATAGTGCTTCTGTTGATAGCGCGGATGATGGGACAGTATTGCCAAGTATTTGACCACCATTGATAATAGCACTACCGATACGGGCATCGACTAAACTATTAAAATTATCGGTGTAGGTAGATACTGGAGCAGACCAATTTAGACCGGTCTTGCCGAACTTATCATAATGCGCCAACTTCACGAAGTATTGTGTGGATTGACTTAGACCTGATATTGTTGCTGTGGAACCTGTTACTTCTCCAGCAACAGTATATGTTCCACCTGCAGAAGTGGATATCTGGATGATTGTTCCAGCATAATCTATTTCATCGCACGGAGTCCAGTTTATTGTTATTTGTTTTGTTCCTCCAACCAATATTATGCCAACTGGCGTAGCAGGAGCGGGGTTTATTAAATTTGCCATATATTATCCTATAATCATGTAGTTATATATATAACTACTGCATTAAATGGATAAAACTATGACACAAGAAACAACAATAAAGAGTATGGGTGTGCTACGTCAATTGCACCTAATATCTGCTGGTAAAACAGGAGGTATGCCAATTACGGCAGGGGCAAAAGGTATAGACGAACTATGCACAACATATATCAATGACGTCCCAATAAAATATTATGATGGGACTGTCGCCAAATATAATATGGGGACAGATATAAAAGTAGTCACCCGAAATGGTGTCCCAAATCAGGCGGAAATAGTCTCGGTAGGTGGTGTAGCTAATACAGTAGATGTATCAGCAGAAGTAAAGCACAATATCCCTATAACTCGTTCGGTGCAGGCTGCAGCCACGTCAGCCCAAGTTACTATTGGATTTCCCGAAGGGATAAACTTTAATGGGGAATTGGGCGAAGTAGAACTCAATATATGGGTAAAACCAGCCAGTGCTTCGACCTGGACTTTAGCGCAATATGTCCCGTATTATGATTATAACACCAGTGCGTTTGAGGAATCATGGCGGGTAACTCGTCCAACTGGCGTAGGTGCTTGGCAGATAAAACTTGAACGTATTACTGATGATTCTACCGATGTAAAATTCCGGAATAAAACAACGTTTGCTTCATATGTTGAATGGGTGCCAGATAATACCACCTATAATAATTATGCTATTGCGTCATTTACTGCTGACGCGAAGAATCTAAACTCAACATCCACACCTACCGTTTCATTTTTATGGGACGGAATATATATAAAAGTCCCGAGTAATTATACACCATTGTCCTATGATGGTGCGGGTAATATATCCAATCCATCATATAGTGGGTCATGGGACGGAATTACCTTTGCGGAAAAGGTATCAAGCAATCCTGTATGGATAATGTATTATCTGCTTACAAATGATGTAAATGGATTAGGGCAACGAATCAAGGCGGAGAATGTAGATATATGGAACTTTTATAATTCTGCAAAATATTGTGATGAATTATTACCCGTGACTATAGATGGAGTAGCTACCACCAGACCGAGATATACCTTTGACTGGCAATATTTGGAGCGTGTTGATGCCTGGACAATGCTTAGTGAATTGGCTGGTGCAATAAATGCCAAACTGGTATATATGGGTGACCGTATTGCTATATCAATGGATAGACCAGCCACAGCAGACACAATTATCACGCAAGATAGTGTGATTGATGGGAAGATTACTTGGTCTGGTTCATCGAGAAAGGATTTGATAACTGTTGCGTCAGTGAAATGGTATAATCCTGCGAATAATTATAAAGCGGAAGAAGTAACAGTAACTGCAGATGAATATTTTGGTGCAGGTGCTGGATATATGACTCGGTTTGGGGTCAATATACAATCGGTCACTGCTATTGGCTGCACAAGCGAAGCACAGGCTACACGTTATGCCCGTTGGTTATTGGAGCAATCCCTAACAGCATCAGCAATGTGTAAATTCAAGATGGGGTTTAATGGTTTCAGTCTGCAGCCTGGACAACTTCTTATTGTTTCTGACCCCACATATTCAGGGGCACAAGTTCAGGGACGTATTGTTAGTTCCACTGCTACAAGTATTACCCCTGTCGATACATTGGCTGTGCAAGCTGGTCAAGTGTTGAATATCAACAAGAAAGGTGGTGGGCTAATGACATGCACAGTGGCAACCACTAATAATGCAGCCTACACAATATTGCACGCTGGTTATGTTGGTGGAACTATTGCTGATATTGATTATGGTTCAGAGTTTTCTACCGTAAGCAATGCACCAACCATGAAGGTTATTGATATCGACCATGGTGATGATGGAATCACAGTCGAACTAAGGCAATACAACAGCGCGTCATATGCGCGTATCGATACTGGCGTGAGTATCACAACAGATGCACCACCTATAAGCTCTGTAGAGGCCATAGGGCGCCCTGTAGGGCTTATCGCGTCCGATACTACTATCAACGTAGATGGAAGCGTCAGACGGGCTATAAACGTGTCCTGGGCACCTTCTGGCAGCAGTATCCCGGTCAAGTATCTGGTGTCATGGGTCTGTGACGATGGTGTGAAAGGATCGCAAGAAACCGTCAATCCAAACATCGAAATATCTGGGATAAATCCTGTCAAGATCACGGTATCTGTGCGAGCAGTTGGAACCAGTGGATTGATATCCGATGGTGGAATATTGGTCTATACACCTAAGATTGGTGAAGCAAATAGTAGCCCATTATTGGCAGTAACTGGTTTAGGTATTCGTGGAACTGGTGGCACAACATTTACTTCAGCCGATTTGGAAATTAGTTGGAATGCGAATAGTGCAAATGACCCATACGCAACGAAGGAATATAAGATTGCTGTTTATGATGTTGCTGGAACAAATCCAATCCGTGTAGATTATGTGCCTCATGTTCCTGGACAATCTGCATATTATTGGACTTATTCCTTTGCACAAAATGTCAGTGATGGTGGGCCTCGTCGTAGTCTGAAAGTAGTAGTGTGGCCTAAAGATTGTAACGATGCTTTAGGCGTAGGTAGTTCATAATTTATGGAGGATAATATGAACAAATTGAAGGAAATATTGAAGTTGAAGAAGACATATGTTATTGCGTCAATAGTTGTTGGCGGTCTTGTGCAAGTTGTCCCCGTATCCGAGCCTGTCGGCAAGGTGCTCGGTGGTATTGCGCAGGTATTGCTGTCTATCGGCGGCGTGTTCTGAACGAAGTTTGAACCACTTGGGCTGTCTTTTATAAGAAATAAACCCGCTCAAGTGGTTCAGATTCAATAAAACAGGCAGTGAGAAGGGGAAAACCCGCTCAAGTGGTTCAACTTTCTGAATAACAAAAAGCCCCTCTTAGAGGGGCTTTTATTATTTCCGAAAAAGATTTGCTTCTTTTGTCCTGCGTCCAATCAATACTGCTGGTTTAATCCACAACATCATGGCATCCGGCACAAGGGTATATTTCCCCTCCTTAAGTAACCGGAAGGCGGTTGAACTATCAAACCCCGCACCGCCTATATTGTAGATAAAACTACACAACGCATTATATTGATTTTGATTTAACTTCAATCCTTGCAATCTTGGAGCACATATCTTATCGATGTAACTACCAAGCAGTTCCAATGCCTTTTCACGAGTTATTGCTGGTGTATCTTTAGTGACTGGCTTGCCGTCGATCATTGTGGAACCAATGCCAATAGTCCATATACCTTTAGTATCCTGATATGGTTTGCTTCTATATCCTTCCAGCGATTCTATAAACTCCAATCCAGCTTTATCTATTTTCATACAAACCCTCTTATATTATTATTATTTATGACCTCCAAACAAAAATCAAAAGGAAACTCTTTCGAGAGAGAAGTAGCCAATTACTTGACAAAACTCACCGGCAATACATATACCCGCAGTGCGGGAAGTGGTGCATATGTTGGTGGAAGTAATAACCACCGTATTGCTTATATCAATGCAGCACAGACCAAGACATGCTTGGGTGATATAGTTTGTCCAGATAATTGTATTATCGAATGTAAATCATATGCCTCTATACCGTGGCATCAAATAATCCAAGGCGATTGCAAACAACTGGACAAATGGATAGCACAATTGGAACACGACCTTAGTTCAGTTGGCGCTGATTGGTATGGCGAATTATGGATAAAGATAACTCGTCAAGGTGTGTATAAGGTGAGCAAGACAGATAGCGGGGCTGGGTGCAGATACAAGGGCTGGTTTCTTGAGTTCGTGCCGATGTGATTGCTTGGTCTTCTTGTGACAAATAGGGGGAGAAAAATATGTATATACAAATGCCCCTTCTTTGTCACTAATTGAGGGTAATTTTGCATACAGACCTCAACTATTCCCCTCGTCGGAAGGGAAATTATCCGTGGTCTTCGTTCAGCGACACGCCATCACTTCCATATGCATATTGGCCTGTAGGCTCTGTCCAACCAACTTTTAGGCTCCCTGGGATAGCGGCGCTATACCCTGCTGTGGTTTGTGATGCCACGTTATAGGTCATCAACCAGCTTGGATAACCAGTTAGGCCAATAGTGTTGAGATGAGTTGTGTATGAACCATCGCGAGCAAAACTAATTGAATGGTCTGCATCGAGGGTTATGGTGCAAGGACACACATAATTCGTCCCGGAATAATCTATGCTATCAAGCACAGCACCTACAATATAGATATCATTTGCAAGCAAATTTCCAGTGGTGGTAGCAACATTATTGACGGACATAATCACATCAGGATGGGTAATAACCATGCGCTCTGAAGTCACAGCCTGAGATATGACAACAGTAGAAGCACGCCAGCGCCCAAATAATAGAGGGACAGCACAACCAGCGCGGTTATTATTGGTCGCACCATTGAGCAGATATGATTGTTCTTCGCGGGCTGTATTGGTGTCTGGTTTATCGGCGAGTGAAGCAATAACAGCGTTGATAGCCATCGAAATACCAATATTGATGATACCACCAACAATAATGGCTGTGGCGCTTGTTGCCGCTACGGATAGTAGGTATGCAGCTATTTCTACACCTGCACCTTGAATATCGGCAATAACAACCAGACATTCGCATTCTGGTATATAGCCATGCTTCACGTATTCTTCATCAATCCATTGCACTACCTTCCCGTCTGACATTACACCAATACTGATAGTATTATCAGCGCGTAATATGCGGCGACTATCTGGATAACAGTTTTGCATCCAGCTAACCAAATCACGATAGTCGGATATAGCTACTTCTACTTCTTCACCAATAATATTGCGCAATTCGCCGACAAACTTTATTTTTCTTTTAATTCTTGCCATATCTATATACTCCTATCGCATATTTTGCCCATCGGTCTAATGGGTCTTTCTTACTCAATCGGTCACAGAAGTGCTGGATAATCATCCCATCACCAATATAAACAGCAGCATGGTTGGGGACAGGTGAATTGATTTGCATTAGCAGACAATCCCCCTCAATTATTGTTCCATCAGTTACTTCGACAAACCCAGATGAAGCAATACCATCACGATATGTATCCTGTCCTTGTTCCCACCATTTATACTTTCTTGGATATTCTTTGATTATAATACCTTTGAGATAATAATAATCACGAATCAATCCATAACAATCGGCCATATAATGGACAAACTCACGCCCCAATAATGGTGCAGGATTGTTTCTGTTATAGCTCACCAGATTATCACAACATAATATGTGATACTCATACTCAGGCATTGCTACCATTATACAAGTATCATCATAAGAAGGGTATGTAATGCCATTGGTATGAGAATGGCATATTGCTTTAATATTGTGTGATAATAATATCTTACCATCAAGCCTATAATTGGTTTCTGGTGTTGGATGATTATTGCCACATCTTATATAATTATCGTCTGCGTCGATTATCCCCACACATTCGTGTGGGAAAGTATCTGCAGCATGTTGTTTAAAATCATCCAACCACATATTAGTTTAGAACTCCTGGGAATTTAGTTTTAGTTACTTGTTGCAATGGTAGTTTGATTCCCAATGCAGACATAGGTGTTTCAAGGTTATAGGTAATTATCGAAGAATCTTCAGAAGCCAATTGGTCTATGTAAAATATTGCTTCAGAAATAGCGGTAGTGGAAGGAGTGGAACCATTATCAAGATATTTCGCCAATGTGGTAATTCTCTTAATCCTTGCACCAACTAAATCACTTGTGCCAAATACTTGACGCACAATCTTGGTGATATTGGATACTGAGATTGTTGGATTAGGCAATTTACCCGAACCAGATATTGCAAACCCTTGCATTGCTACCGGAACAATAGTCCATGTATAACCACCCCAAAGCACATAACCTGTGGTGGTTTCATCGTTACAGATTCTCACTGGCTGACCATTATAAGATATCTCAAATAATTCAATCAGACCTTCGACAGATAATGAGCGAGTATCAGCTATAGGGAGCGTCATATATATACCTCCTGGAAATCAACTGTCAGAGAGGTAAAACCTACATCTGGATAGCTGTAGCTAAAATTGGTTACCTTCCATAATCGATAAACCGATGACTCATTGGGGAACGCATAAGTTATACGGTCACTTGGTTGTGATACTTGCTGGTCAATTGCTGCCTTAACCGTTGCAAGTTCCGTTGCAGATAATGCATCCCAAGACACAGACATTTTGTATCGTATTGGCCTAACTCCACGGGTAACTGTTTGCTCGGTGCCAAAACCAAACTTAGCAGTATTGCGGTTAAACTCAACATCAATTTTGATACTTGGACTAATACGGCTTGGAAGAGGCATTGATATTGTTGCCATATTATGCCCCTACTATGTTAGTTGGTTGAGATGTTTGTGCCTGGACTTGCTTACTGGCTTCCAATTCGACAAGCTTTTTATCAGCTTCTTCGGAAGTCATCTTTTTAACTTCCATCAAATAATCTTTAATAGTGGCTCTACCAGAACTAATACGCATATCCCAAATCTGTTCTTGCTCCATTTCATTTATTGGTAGGGAAGGGGCAGGGAATCCAATAGTGATACTTGCATCGCCCAAATCAAAACCAACATACGCAAGGATTGTTTTTATTACTTCTTGGGCTTCCTTAAACCCTGATTCAAACTGTCTTTGGCGACGCTTGCGTAACTCAAGATTTGCATTTTCCTTGACAATCAAACTAAATCCTGAAGTAACAACGGAAGAATCTTCGGCAATACGCACTGAATAACTCGAAGCAGCTTGTTTAATCTGAGCATCTAATATTGCTTGGATAGCTCCAACATCTACTTGAGGTGTTTTATATTCGACCGTTGGTGCCTGACCTGGAACAGTAGAATCCAAATTGATTATGGAACCTGGACCTGCAATTGCCCCTTCTGGCATTGACGCGCCAGAAACAAACAGGGTAGGGCGTTGGATATGTTCCAACGAATAATTTAGTTCTGTGAATTGTTTATTGAGACTTAGATTGAAATCAATTAGGCCAGTATCAACGCGGTTATAAGGACCACCATAAACAGGAGGGGAAGAATCATGAAATACTGCAAATGGAATAATTCCAAATACATTATCCGATACACCAGCAATAGAATATGTATGCCCTGATATTTCAATAATATAAATCTTATCTTTTGTAGTGACTTCGATTCTATCGCCAGATATTGCGCGAATAAGCATATCTGGCTTGCAGCAATTATCCATCACGACAAAACTATTGCCGGCATGGACTACATCCATGGTTAGTTCGTTCTCTTCGGCGTCAAAGCCAAAGACTAAACCAGATGATTTTAGGAGGCGATTATATCGGTCAATATGTGCAAAGGTTTCGGCCAAATCATCATATTCGATATACTCGAAAATATCATTTGATTTTGTAGTATCAATCTTACCGGACTTCTTTGTTACAGTAATAGTTGGCACACCATCCGAAAATAATAGACCAGATTTGTCGATAATATCTTGAGTGATATTATGGCAAAATGGTTTATATCGGCGTTCGCGCCATTCTCTGATACCATAAGGGCCATCAAGATACTTGGTTGTCTCCGATAATTGGTCGCCAATATATAGATTGCGAGCAATAATTGCATTGCGTGCTTCTGGTGTTGATAATAGGGCAGCAATATCGGTTAGCTCATATCCATTTATAGTTTGAGTCATTTTTAAATCCTATACTAATAAGTGTAGTTATGTAATTGATAACTACCTTTATTATGGAGATTATTATATGACCCCTTATTGCACACTAACTGAGGCAACCGATTATCTTGATTCTATTGGCATCAATAGTTTCATAGGTGATGATGCTTTGCGAACTAAAGCCCTCATGCGAGCTACATTATGGCTCGATAACACTTATGGTAGATATTATCCTGGAGTAATCATAAACCCTTATCAGGAGCAACTATATCCACGCACTGCAGCATCTGACCTTGCGGGTAGATATTATCAACAATCAGTTATCCCCCCACAGATTAAACAATCTGTAGCACTAATGGCGCAGAGTTTTTATAATGAAGACAATATTATTGCCGAGCCATTAGTCCAGAGGGAAGTAACCACTGTTGGACCAATCAAAACAGATATAACTTACGCAGACCAGAAATCATTATCCACAATCAATGTGCTGACAGAGATAGATAATATTATGTTTGGTTTGACTGGTAAAAAGGTTGCTGCTGGTGGAAGTAAAATAGTATATTGGGGCTAAGATATGACATACAAAATATTAGCAGCGAAAGTGGAAAAGATATTGCGCCAAATGGGCACAACAGTTTCGATAACCGAATCTGGTGTAGTTGTCGGTAAAGGCGTAGCAGTATGCACCAGCAATAAACAATCAACTATTGGCTTGATATCCACCTCAGAAATGGAAATAATTATTTCCACAAAGGTCGGTCTAAAGGTAGGGCAGATTATTGGGGGGTGGAATATGACCATTAGTTCGGTCGAACCAATTGCACCAGATGGTGTAACTGTGATTGCATATACTCTAAAGGGTAGTTTATGAACTTAGCAGATTTGTGCAAAGAGTTAGAAAGGAAATTAGATAAACTTCCTTCTGCTATTGCTTCCGAAACTATCGATGAACTGCGTAAGGCAACACCAGTTGATACCGGGCATCTAAGAGATAGTTGGAATATAGACTTCGCATCGCCGAATAATACTATCATCGATAATAGAGCCGAATATGCGGCATATGTCGAACTTGGCACCGATAAGATGGCTCCAAGATTATTCACAACATCAACCATAACTAAGGCAGACAGACTAACAATATCAGCTTGCAATAAGGTGGGAATATGACTTATATTATGAGAGTATTAGTATCGATTGACCAATTAGTCAATACAATATTTGGCGGGTTTGAAGACGAGACTATATCAAGTAGGGCGGCAAAAGCTCAGTTAAAAGGGAAGAAATGGGGATGTGTCTTGTGCAAACTATTAGACAAGATTGACAAGGACCATTGCATTAAAAATATCGAATTAGATGAAGGTAACAAATTATGACAGCAAATTATAAACAAACTAATGCAACTGGTAGCATGTGGACTCGTTGCAAACAAATCCATATCAACAATCCTCTTGGTCAGATGCCATCGGTGCAGTTTGCCGAAGAGGAAGCAGTATCAATAGGTGATAAGACAATGACTCAACCGGGTAGAGTCATAAATGGTGCATTTAATCCTGCATCTGTGTTTGACCTAATAAATCCTGATACTGGTGATGTAATTGGGCAGGCAAGTCATATGCAGGTATATGTTATTATGCATTCTCTTTGGCTCTCGATGGCTAAAGCACAAGATGAAGTAATGGATAAAATCAACACACCTACAATAGTCGATATGACTGTTATAGACCCACCTGCTCCAGAAGTAACAGAGTAAAAAAAGCCCACTATATAGTGGGCTTTTTCTTTAGATTATCAACATGCGATATTGGAAGGACATTGATTCAATATTATAATGCAACCATGTTTGTGTATTGGTTCCATCCTTATACTTTGTGATAAAAATACGATCTCCGTTTGTCGCAGTCTGTGGCGGGTAAAATAAATGCGCTAATGGTTTTACCTTATTTTCGACAACATCAAAGCGAAAGAATCGGTGTGTGTTACTTGTGGTGAAATAGATATATTTGCCATCTACTGCTGCACAACTACCACCAGCTATAGCTTCGGCTCTATTGCCGTAATTTATGTCATTTGTCCAAGTAATTAGCGCAAGGTCGAAAACATCCATATTTACTGTGTTATTTCCGCGAAAAGCATATATGTATCGGCCATTCTGACCACCTACCTTACCAGTCTGCACATTGGGTGTAGCCCATTCGGATACCTCTTTGATAAGGTCTGCTGTTCCTCCAGAAGCCATACCAACTGCACGCGCAGTGGTTGGAGTAACGGAAGCCCATGTATTTGCCACAACATCATACTTATAGGTAGTTGTTGCACCATTGCCCATTAGATATAGTGCAGTTCTATCGCCCTTTACAACATATGTAGAAGTTGCATCAGGGATAACAGTCCAAGCAGTAGCAATGGTAAATGTTGATGTAGCACCACCTGCGGTAATCTTGCGGAATTGTCCTGCACCAGTCCCGGTAACAATCTCTATCTCATAGTTTGACCAGTTCCAACCAATACCAGTAAGACCGGATACAGTTACGGTAGTAGTAGTAGCGGAAGTAACAGCACCAGCAGCAAAACTATCAGTTGGAAGATGAGTTTTCATTAGCTGTCCTTCTGACCCCCATGTTGCTACTGATGTTTTTGCAGTCCATGTATTTGTTGCCACATCATATACGTTAAATGTAGCGGCAGTAGCAGAAGGGACCAATACCCACAATGAGCCAGTCATAATCATATATTTTGTGGCTGCAGTAAAAGCCAATGGGGCGGTTTCCACCAATACTAATGTGCTATTGGCGCCGATTGTATTCCACGCAATCGTATATTCATTGCCTGCATTAGGGCCTTCGATTATCTTAATCTTATACCCTGTGGCATTTTGTGCCATACTAATAGTAGTGAGTAAGGTATTAGTAGTTCCACCAGTTGCTGTCAATACTTGCACACCACCGGGGGCGCCATAGTGCATAGTTTCTCCGCATGCTCCTGGACCAAATGTGCCACCCAATGACGCTGATACTTGTGTCCATGCATTTTCGGACGCGCTATATCGTTGCACTGCTGTGGAAGATAAAACCGAAAAGTATAGGTCTTGGTCTGGGCTATATGCACTGTTCTCACCGCAGATAAAACTGCCCGAACCATTTGACCCGAATGAGTTTATACCCAGGAATTCCCACGTTTTTTGGTTTAGTATTTTGCGTAAATTACTTGTTGTTGTCATATTATGATACCTTTATGTTTGAATATATAGCAGTCGCTGCAGCAGTCATGGATGCATCTTGCATCGGCATCATATTGCTGATTATGCCGAAACGTGGGTCATATGTTCCGTTCGTCGCAGTATAAAATGGAGCAGTTGTTGCGTTAGAACCAGAACTCGATAATGTAACCAATGGAATACCATTGGTTGCTAAGACTGGTGCTTGAGTTTGTGATATACGCTGTATAAGCATATTGAGCGTGTAGGTTAAATCACTCAATTGCTGCAGTAGTGTATTAGTATCTACTGCTGTCTGGTTAAGGGCAAGATCGCCGAATAAGTTTTGTAATGCCATATATATTATGCTCCTGTGGAAAACCACATTCTTTGTTTGTTGTTTGGTAGTGTTTCTATCCATATAAATGGATATCCGGGATCGATTGGTTCGATGCTTTGGCAATATACTTGCTGTGGCACTGATATACCGGGTTCTCCCTTTTCTCCAGGATCTCCCTTTTGACCCACAGGACCAATTTCACCTTGTAATCCTTGGTCGCCCTTATCACCTTTGACTGATATTAGCGTAGATACTTCTACTACATTTGGTGCAGTTGATGGTATGCCTATTTCTATTATTTCTATGTCGTCCATAATAACTATCCATATATTATGGTATTTATATATGACAATTACAGCATATTATTTTAACGGCACTATAGATAAACCAGCAAAGTTTTATCTATATAATGGCACTACTGATGTAGAGATACAGCAGGTAACATATTACAATGGAACTACTGATGTAGTCATAGGCACAACAGGGACAACCAATAGTATGGTTCCTGGAAATTGGGACTTCAACCTAACAAATGGAACCAATATGTCATCATATGGCTTTGGGGGTAATCCTGCAGATTTTATCGTCAATAATAATGCGGTATATGTGGCAAGCGGAAAGGGTTGGTATGGGCTGGCTCTAACATATACTCCACCAGCAACATATACAAATATTAGCTTTGGTCTATTATCAACAGGTTGGGGTGGTTCGATTATTGCTGGTATGTATGGTGGAGACTTGCGTTTAGACATTTATCCAACTAATGTGCAATTGCGTGTAGCTGGTGCATGGATAGGACAATATAATGTTGATTGTGCTTCGACTAATCACACGTATAAATTATCCGTTGAAGCTGGTGTAGCAAAAGTATATGTAGATAATACTGTTGTTATATCATCTGCATATAGTGCGATGAATAGTGGTCTAATATCAGTGGCCTGCACTCCGGGTGCTGATATAAGCACACTTGGATTAGATTGGCTGAAATATAGTTAAAAAATGATTTTGATGTTAAAGCTGATATTAAATATAATACAGCTTTACAGAGAATTATATGAAACTTTTATCAGACTACATTACATCACATTTCACCTACGATCCAGTTACTGGGCTAATATCAAATAGCAAAACAGGCAAGACATATACCGAAGCAACCCACCATAAAGGCTATATTACCATTGGTGTGCGTCATAAGATAACAAATACCCGCATTGCAGCTAAAGCACACCGATTGGCTTGGTTCCTATACTATGGTGTTGATCCTGTTGGAGTAATTGACCATATAGACCATGACAAAATCAATAACAAGATTACAAATCTGCAGGATGTAAGCAATATAGCAAACTGCCAAAATAGAGTTAAGCGCCAATCGTCTTGTTGTGCTGGTGTTACTAAACGAGAAAATGGCAATTACCGAGCGAAGGCAAGACCTAATAAAACAACAATACAACTGGGCACATACGCATCAATGACAGATGCGCACTACGTCAGCACATTATATAAATCATTATTCTATGAAAATTACCGCGGTTTTGATTTGACCGATATTGGTGGGGCTAAACATCCTTATTTTGTTGGCACATTACACAGTATAGTTTCTAATATAACTGATACATCAGGGACACCAGCATTTAAACATATATTTTAACAAAAGCCCCTCAAATGAGGGGCTTTTTCTTATGCCATTATCCAAATCTGTCCAGCAACTAAATTAGCGGGTCTTGTTGGGGATACTATCACGCCTACTGCGCCTACTGCGCCAGCAATCCCCTGAAGTCCTTGTAATCCTTGTTCTCCTTGTTCGCCTTTTGCGCCTGCTGGCCCTTGAGGGCCAGTCGCGCCAACAGAACCACTACCAACAGAACCACCACCCATATATTGAATAATACCAACTTCGATAATTGTTATTTTCGCCATTATGATATATCCTTTATAAGAATAAATTCTCCTTGTAATGGGATGGATGTATAACCATCGGGCGCAACGATTTTAATCTGATATATTCTTGATGATTCTTCTTCTGACGTTCTTACTGCAGATAGAGAGCCTGGAACGAAGTTAAAACACATTAGGTTTCCGATTGCATCACTGATAATGCTCCCAGCAATAACACAATCATTCAGCTTCGCTGCATAGTCTTTTTGGACTTCCATGGTTGCGCTATATCCAGTAAGTGATATAACAGTAGTTGCATCGGACTTTAGCCTAATGGCTAATGATGCGTTTGTTCCTTGTTTATATGTGATAACACCAGATGAGTATGATATATTTTCTATCATATATTTAATCCTATAATAGTCTTATTTATAGACGAGAAAAAGCCCACTTATTAGTGGGCTTTTTTTATTGGTGGAACAGGTGGGATTCGAACCCACGAACCGAATATCGATTGGCATTTTTAGAGAATGCTTTTTTAAACCACTCAAACACTGTTCCGTATAGTGTTAGTTATACTAACCGTCGTATATTTTAATAACCATATTTAAAATGGGATATTTCTATCCCATTACTCAGTTATTAGGTTAGGTTGGCACCAATGCTTGAAGCAGTAACACCACGCCATACAGCGGTAGCATCTACGATACCGTAAGCTGATACTTCATACCAAGATACGTGAGCAAAACGGTTCATAGCATCGAGGGAATCCTTGAAGATAATCTGGCCTGGGCGACTAACAGCTTTACCAAGACCGTTCATACCGAGGTATAGACCATCATAAGCATCAACAAGGTTAGTAGCGCCGTTGGCGTTAGCGAAAGCAAGTTGAGTATCTTGGACGATTAGGAAGCCACAATATACGGCAACTGCATTTGTTAGTGCGAGTTCTGGGTTTTGATACTTGACAATATCAGTCCATGAGCCAGCAGCAGCGTTGTTACGTAGGTCAAATATAACGTCAGGATGTAGAACAGCAACATATAGACCATTGACGATTTTTGGAACCATCGCACGCTCAAGTTTGTTATACATTTTGTTCAAGAATGAAGCATTGATGATATCAGTTGAAGCCAATGAAGTAACAGCGGTGCCCTGTGGGGTTAGGATATTACTTGTAGCGGATGCAGCAATAATAGCTAACTTGTCCATAGTTTGGCCCCAGTTGAAGCCTACGGTTTGAGCAGCAGCTACATCGACCATACCGCCAGTTTGTAGAGAGGCAAGACGGGTCTTAGTTACTGTGGCACCATACTCTTGTGGAGTTAGGGTAACCTTGGTATCGGATAGGGCAGTAGGAGTTACTTCCGCGCCTTCGGTTAGTGGTGTGGTGGCAAGTGCAAGACGTGCATAGATAGGCATGTTGATTGCAACAGCACCTATTTCTTCACGGATCTACACGAATTGCTCCATTACATTTTTCTGACCGTTAGCGATAGTTGCTTCGGTTTTGAATGCGGTAACGATTGAATCATTTACGGCAATGGTATTAGATAGATTGGTAAGAATTGGCATATTATATGTCCATTAAAGTTGTTAAATTATTTATCGAACGCTTATACCGTGTTTGGCATATACTGCGTTCATTGCTTTACGTGGGTTTGGTTGTTTGCTTGCGGCTGATAATTCAGCTTCAAAGCTTGTAGTAGCCATACCTTCGGTTGAGCGGTTAGGGGTTGGTGGTGTTTGTTTTTGTGCAAATAATGCAGGATAATCGGTCATTGCTTGTTTAACCGCTTTCTCGACATTATCTGGTGTTACATCACCGATTAGCTTGGCGACAGCTTTAACATCTAATGCTCCTACTTCTGATAGGGCATTTGTTATTACTGTTTGTTTTTCTTTTGTCTCATAATCAGAGAGTTTTGTTTTAATTGCGTTGAGTTCTTCGGCATACTTTGAATCGAGTTCAGCTTTAGCGAGTTCGATTGCTCTGTCCTTTTGGGTCTTAGCATATTTTTCGCCTTTACGTGCTTTCTCTAATACTTGGTTTGCTTTCTCTAACTCCGCCATTAGTTCTTTAACTTTTGTCTCTGCATCTGAGGTATCAGCTTGATTATCTTTAGTTGTATCCACAACTGGTGATTCATCTACTGTATCTGTTATTACTTGGTTGTTGTCATCCGACATATAATTTCCTTTTTGTTAGGCATCCGCCTTGTTGTATAATCTTATTTATATTAAATCAAATAGTATTGAAATATCTATATTCGACACGTATTGATGAAATAAATGCACCAGATGTTTGCGATATTGGTGCTTGTGAGTTTGCAACGCGATATACTTTCATGATTTCATATCCAGTTGGTTGAAATGAGTTTAATGCGCTGATAATACTGTTTATTGTTGTGGTATCTGTCCCCTGACCGGTTTTACGAAACATATCGAGTTGTATAATTCCGGTATGTGAAAATATACGTGTTATGCCAGTAGTCAATCGTGTTGGAGATATTGGCACCAAGGTTACCCGTATAAATTCCGGCTTGGTTGCTTGGTTCTCCAACACGACTGACAAAGTGGTTAGGGGGCTAATAGTGGCAACAATATCAGATAATATAGTATCTTCCATTGTTGTTCTCCATTATTATCAGGTGCGTGTAATTGACATAATACTGGCAAGAGTAGTATCGTAGAGGGCTTCGAAATCAATTGATAGCACGCGCTCGTCAGCAGAATCAGCAGAGGCATTAGCCTTGGTAATACCGCATTTTGGGACCGAGAATGTATATTGATTTGTGCCATCGCTGATTACGAATACAAGAGCAGCAGTTGTGTTAGCAATAAACTTGTTATACAGGGTTAAATCAGATAGAAGGACAGTCATTGAACCAGTAATTGACTTTTGACCGTTGGTTGATGCAGTAACTGCGGTAGAACCAATAGTGTTTATCATTTTGATAGAATTGCTGATAGATAGGTCTATTGAAGTAACATAACCTGCAACGCCATCAATGGTTAGTGACCCAAGGGCACCAGTCATTGGATTTTTACCCGCTATAACAGGGGTAGGAGTGGTATCGATTGACGTTGTTACTGTTGAATGTCCGCGACCTTGTAGAGCAAATACTGCGGATACTGTGGCATCGGGTTTGACTGATAGTTTTAGGCTATCTACTTCGACCCCAGTAAAGACTCGACCGATATTGAGAGTATTATCAAATTCCTCGAACGTAAATGCTTTTTGGACATTAGCTACCTTTAGCACGTTAGTAGTCCAAGTGCCCATTAGAGCGCCTGCGAGGAAATCATCATACTGAGAGTGTGATAGTGCAACTTCAATACTACCTGAAGTTTTATAAGATCCCGCAGCCATAAAACGCTTCTGGTTATCGGCTGTTCTTGATGGGTCAGAGATAGTATTACGGTCAAGTTCAGCACTGAATTTGACATAAGGGACAACAATAGTTTGGGGTGTGGCTGGTGTAGTGCCTGGAGTTACTTCTGGTATGTAAGCTACCTGGACTTTCTACCCGGTTGTGATAATTGGCATATTTATATCCTCTTTGGATGGTTATATTGTGTATTTATATTGTTTTAATTAGAATGAAACTTTGAAAACTGGTTTATGACTTACAGGGAAGTTATATTCAATCATATACCCATACGCATCTAATACGTGGTCTATATTGCCTGTCTTATCTGGCTTACCATCTTTATCATAACCTTGCATTTCCAACCCTTTGACCAACAATGGGCATTTATTTGTGTTTATATATGCAGAGATAATGCCTTTACCATTTTCATGTTTTACATTGACACTCATTACTCTATCTTTAATTGGAGCATGTTTTGCGTGATATTTGACCTGTAATCCATGTTGTTGAATTAGGGCAATCTATGATATCGAAGCATTGACGTTATTTTGCGCACCTGCGGAGTCTGGATATATGATTACTCTTGACTTATCATATCGTTTGAGTATTTCATCTATCATCGCCTGAGTATTCTTCAGTCCGACTATCTCATCAACAGTATAGACAACGCCTTTGTCGAATACGCCAACTGCTGCGGCCATATTATTAAAGTTAAAGTCCAAACCTATGTGGATAATATGGTTGGGGAAGGCTGCCAGCGTATGGTTAGTATGATGTTTTACTCGGTCAAATGATTCATAAACCATACCATTTGTTAGAGATACGAAATCACCATCCAAATATGCATTGGCTAACTTTGCTGGATATGATTCGATAATTGACTGAACATAATCGGGGTGGATATATTTGTTCTTTCTGGTAGAGGCTTTAATAATGCGTCGCTTTGCTGCAAGTGCTGGATTATCTTGCACATCTTGCACGAAATACTTATAGCAAAATCTCGAATAACCTTCTGGCGTAGTGACCACAATCATTCTCATCTTATTGCCATTTGTAATACGTGATTTTGCGTTGGTGTATAATGTGGTTGCCTTTTCGAGTGGCATCGTGTCTATTTCGTCGATAACCATATACGCACAGGTAAAACCAACTATCTTTTCTGGGTCTTCTCCGGTTTTTAGAAGTATTGTTCTGTTACCATCTGGTAAATGCAAAATGAAATGTTTGTCAGCAACCTTGTATGTATATGGTATTCGGTGTTTGTCGCAAATAGTGCGCATTGTTGGTAAGAATACATCCCGGATATGACTATAGGTTGGTTCTATCACACACCCAGTATAACCATTATTCATCGCAGCCAATTGTATTACGGCTATACATGCTGTATATGTCTTACCCTACCGATATCCACCGATAAGCGCGGTTTCAAAATGCTTCGAGTCTATCAATTCTTGTTGGTGGGGTATTAGGTTTATCTTTTCTATTCTTGCCATAGTTTTATATCCGTTTATAAACGAGTATAGCCCTATCAGTAGGGCATAATACTCACCACCCTATATTTCAGATGGTTACTCTTTTGTTTCTTCTTGTGCTTCTGGTTCTGCTTCTGGTTCTGGTTCATCGGTTGAGAAATGGAATCCACCAAATGCAGTATCTATATTATCTTGCTTATCTTCGCCGAGCCTGTGATGCTTGGATAAATTGTTTATCGCAACATTTAGGGCAGGGTCATATCGTTCGCGCACTATCTCGGACAGTGCAGCCAATAGTTCATCTTTGGTCATTATGTCCATTGTTATACCTATATTGTTAGGGTTGTGTATTGAGTTTTTCCACTTGAGTGATTGCTGATACTCTTGATACTTCGCATCAATTACATCTCGTGGAAGTATAGTATTACAGTGGTTGTAATGGTTTGCGGCGTGGCCTAACTGCCCATTACAACCACAACTGGAACAAAAGAAAGAAGGTAATAGATTGTCTATGCTATTCCCCGGGGAATATAGCCCATTTAGTTTTACACCGGCGCCTTCTTTAGCGTATTTGTTTCCTGGAAGGAACCTTCCCTTACTATCACTCCATCGTTTGGTTGGATGGTTTTCTACCACGCTTTGCTCCCTGTTCCGGTTGATTGTTTAGCAATTGCTCGTTATGGCGTATTAGACCCATCAAATGTATAATCTGAGTGATGTAATCAGATTGCGGAACTAATACTGGACCAAATAATGTGGTATATAGTTGCTCCGCTTGTTCTTTAATATTTTTCATAGTTGTAAGAATCCTTTAATTACTGTCCAATAGTTAGCTATAGCCATTGCGGATGTGAATAGTGTGCCTATACCCCATAATGCTACCTTTACGGTAGTATTGATGGTGGTTTTATCCTTTACCATCTGCAATTGCAGTGCCTGGATATCAGTGCGGATATTGGACAGCACAGCGATTGATGCCTCTAACTTTTCCATTTGTGTTTCATGATTATCAGTGCGGATTTTGATTACTGCTATCTCCGTCTCTAATGCGTTGATTCGCTGGGTTAGCGCGTTGATTTGGTCGTCTATATTCATTTTATTGTCCTTAGTAATAGGAGATAATAGTGTATTTATCACCGACATAATGTAATATAGCTCCAAAGTAATGATATAGTATCAGACTGTAACTTAGCATTATCGGCTAATAGTTGTAATTGCATATCATGCTGATAATGTATATCTATTATATAGGCATATAGTTCGTCTATATCTTCTAATGTTGGTGTTGGTGTAATAGTTGGTTCTGTCATAGTTTATCCGTTAGTTCTTTTGCAGCTTTGGATAGTTCTTTGGCTGCGTCGGATAATTGTTTGCCCGACTCTATAGCCATATCAAACGTTGTTTTGTTTTGTTCTGGCTTAGGTGTTGAGAAGAAGTAATTGTAAATTGCTTTATACATTATTGTAATCCAAGTGTCTGTATATATAGTTAGGACAAAAGAAAGCCCGCATTTAATGCGGGCTTATTGTTCAGAACGACCTTTCTATCGTGTGTTGTGTTGTTGAGAAGGGTAATGACAAACAAAAATTACCCCTGAATTTGTAAGATTACGGATGATTTCTATAAAAAGAATAATAATATACCGTAATCTTACAAATCTGTTTTTTCCCTTCTGACTGCTTCTTCATCGCAAGTTGAACCACATAAGCTGTCTTTTATAGAAAATAAACTGCTCAAGTGGTTCAACTTCTCGCCTACACCATCCTCACGCAATTGTCAAGCACAGATTTCGTGCAGTAGATCACAGAGGGATTGATAAAAAATCATCACGAATTGAAAGATCCAGGAACATGCACCTTGCGATATGTGACATGATTTCTGCCTCACTCACTCACAGGTGCCACACCATGCCTAAAGCGTTTTCATATATTCGGTTCTCCAGCAAGATACAAGAAAAAGGAGATAGTCTTAGACGCCAGAAGCAATTAGCCATCGATTATTGCAAGAATAATGGATTAGAACTCGATAAACGAAGCTTTGAAGATCTTGGATTATCCGCCTTTAGGGGTGAGAATGCTAAAGCAGGTGAGCTATACGCCTTTCTGAAGGGTGTGGAGAATAATCGTATTCCTGCAGATAGCTGGTTATTGGTGGAGTCATTAGACAGACTATCACGGGACACTATTGATGCAGCTATATCATTGTTCATTCAGATCAAATCATTAGGCATTACCATTGTATCATTGCAAGACAATAAGATATATCGTGGTGGAGGTAATAACAATGACAGCAATACCATAGATATGATGATGGCAATGATGGTATTCATGAGGGCTAATAATGAATCTGAAACAAAGAGTAACCGTGTTAAAGCAGCATGGAGTAATAAACGAGCAACAGGACAACGATTGACCAGAATTTGCCCATCGTGGTTACAGTGGGACGATGATGATAATTCTTGGAAGATCGTGGAGAAAGAAGCGGAGATTATTAGACTAATATTCCAACTGGCATATGAGGGAGATGGTTCCCATGTTATTGCCAAGACATTAAACGAGAAGGGTATTAAAACATCCACTGGAAAGTTATGGACAGCCTCTAATGTATTGTTGCGCCTGAAGAATAAGTCTGTTATTGGTTGGCATGATCCAAAAGATAGTAATAACCCACCTATTAAGGATTATTACCCTTCTATTATCGATGAAGAGGTATATTATAAAGTTGAACAGATGATTGCACAAAGGGAATTGAATAAGGTAAGTGGAAGACGCAATAAGGATGATAATGTATCTTCATTATTCACCCGCAAAATGGTATGTGGATTATGTGGTGGTATTGTTCGTGCAGTTAGTAGAAGTGGAACTAAAGCATATTGGAGATGCACCACAGCATATCAATCTCAAGACTGCAAGGCACAATCATTACCGGTGGATGAGGGGGAAGCTACAATACTCGCAGCTATGTTTGCCATGCTTGGTTATACATTTGATTTCATGGATACTCTTGGTTCTGATAATTCAGCAATAAGAGAACAGATTAGTGAGAAAGAATCTATGATTAAAGATTTGACCATGGATTTAATAAGATTACGTGATAGAACACCAATCATCAATGCAATCGATATGCTCCAAGCTGATATAGCAGCCTTGAGACAACAATTAGATAGGCATCCCGTAACTGACTTATCAGCATCCTTTCGGCGCGCTCGTGAAGCTTATTGGAGTATGCTTAAGATACAGTGTGGGGGAGCATCAGAGGAATGGTTGCGCAAGGCTAATACAGGTGGTATGGCAGGGTTTATAGACCTTTCCAGCGTTGATAGTGGGGAAGGTATCCAGACCTATCGTAAGCGTCTCCAGGGCGAGATTATGGGCCTTGTAGGGGCTATTGTGGTTAGCGGTTATGAAGAGGAAGATGATAAGGGCTGGTATCGTATGGTGAGACTGTCGGGGCCAATGATGCAATATAGCGATGTGGATTATTGGGATATTCGCATACTATTATCGGATAATGGTCCCCAGAAATGGTTAAGAAGATATAGACGCGATAAGATTCTGAAATGATTAAAGCCCCCGTAAGGGGGCTTTTGTTTATAGTTTTTCAGAAATCATCAAATATTATCTTTTTACAAGGCAAATACCTTATAGAGATTATTGGTCATTTTTTACTGTCGTTTGTCGTATGTAGCGCGCCGATGCCAGCACGTTAGACGCAAATGCTGCACGTTATCACGAACGATAGCGAATAGATGATGCAAGATAGACGATGATAGAAACACAAAAGCCCGCATATGCGGGCTTTTGTTATTGTTTAGGGCATGAAGAATAACTCTGGTCGGAAGTTATCAGTTACATATCCAGTATATGTATCAATAACATCATCGGCAGATACTCCTGATTCTGCGGCATACGCATAGAGATAATCAGATATTTGTTCGGCTTCTTCTTTACTATATCCATAAGCATGGGTGAAATAATCAACTAATGTTAGCTCTCCAGATTTAATCTTTTCTTTATAGATAGGATATTGCTTCTCTGCAATCTCATCCATAATTTTGCGTAGGTGTCGTGATACGAGCAACGCGGCTACATCTTTGACCCTCCTAAGATTCAGTTGATAATTACCGTCTATGTGGGTGTGATCGGCGAGGTAGAAAGGCATGTAATCATCATCGCCCATATAATCGGAGATATCAACTCGATTATTGCGTAGTCTTGCCATGAAAAATATACTTTGTTTGTTTTGCATAATTGTTTGCGGTTTGGTTTGATAATATTATTTAGGATGGTTGTGGAAATCATTATGTGCGATGTTTAATCTAATGCTTGAGTAATCAATGATCTCGCAAGGACTGACAATTTTTGTCACATCGGCATCAGAAGCAGGGGACTTAGCACTATCGATAAAGTTAGCGATAAGTGAAGGTTATCGATAGTAATCGAGCACTAACATTGTTCTGGCAATTATCGTGCCAATGGTTGGCGCAAGTGTGGTGGCATGATTATTGCCTTAGCATTATCTGTGCCAATCGTATATATAATGGTTTCATTATATTATTATCTAATTATATTGATATTATTGGGGTATTATATATATAATAATGTCCCGCTCGTCGTTGAGAAGGGTAATATATATACAAACGATACCGTCAGGTGATTGTTCTGGGGATGGTCGCGTAAGCGTTCGCACAAAGAGAAACAGCCGCTATAGCGGCTGTTTCATTGATTCTGGATGGATAGAGGAACCGTCGAAAACTGTTCAGACCCTGTTTTTTAGCCCTGACTGGTTAAATCTGGATGGATAGAGGAACTTCTTCTTATATAAATTAAAGTAAGGCTTCTATCCATCCAGAACTTGGTTAAATCTGGATGGATAGAGGAATCACTCAAGTTCAAAGATGCCGACCTTTTCACCAGATTCATCGCGCATTTGTTTAGCACTGCCATTGATACCTAATGCCTTAATCAGTTTGCTTGGACGTGCTACAGAAATAATTACGCAACCGCAAGAAAAAGATATGCCACCATCCTTAACTCTATAGTTCTTGAAACGTTCGCCACTAACAGCAAGCTTATAGACTTCAAATACATCTAATGTCTTATCTGCTTCAATTAGCTTATCCATCTGCCATTTGATAGCGCGCTGAATAACAACCTGTTGATTGGCAATGGTTAGATACTTCTTACCAGTCTTGTCATTTACTTCAGCTATATCTTCACTAATCTTTCTGGCTTGCACATTCATGCTATCACCAACATGGTCTTCAGCATTATCATAAGCAACCTCGAATACTATATTTTTCTTGGTTATTGCTGCACGTAGATATTTCTTCAATGCGGCTTGGTCACGTAAGCTACCTTGAAACTCGTTGATAATTGCGTCAAACTCGGCATGGATAGAATTTACCAGAGTTGAACCTGCTAAATCACCACGAGCAGACATTAGCTTTTTGATGTTGGATAAACTGGTGCTTCCACAATCATCGATAGCTTCGCAATACACTTGGAACTCACGTTCATAAAACCTTGCTTTAGTGCGATTAGTTGAGGCAATAGATCTACCTAATAGTTCTTGCATATCTTCAGATATACCAGTTGATTGCACATCAGCACGGATTCGGAAACCGTATGTCTTTAGAACTGCTGCTGCAAGCTCAGAAGAACTATACATTAGACGTTTCTCCCCTTCTGCCTCAAGAAACAAACGAGCGGCAGAAGACTTGTGATAACAACCAGCAACCTTATCATAATATAGTGACTGACTGAAGGTATATGCACCTGCATTACGCTTGTTACTGAAGGTGGCACCGATAATATGGTTATCACTTGCATCGAATGATTTTGTATTATCTTCATATGCCATTAGTATTTTAGCTGTTGAAGCAATGCTTTTTAGCTTGTTTGCAACATATTCTTCAGGAGTAGATTTTACTTCATCCTTCTGGCGATATACATGGAAGCATTCTATTTCCCGAGCAAGGCGCATACGCCCACAAAGTTGGGTAATGTATTGTGGATGTTCGTTGCCAACAACAATGACGCGGGCAGAATCAACCTTATCTTTGATATTGACACCTTCAACCATGCTATAGGTTCCAAGGAAGCAATCTATATCACCCATTACATAATCACCATCCTGTGCCATTTGATTTGCATCACACCCTAAGAAGCGGGTTGTATGGCGATTTACTATTGCGCTATGAAGTAGGCCAGAATGGTCTAAAAATGATTTTATCTCTGCTATTTTGGCATTATCATTCCATAGAACCAATACTTTCTGACCAGCTTTATAGCCATCGATAATGGTGGCTATAGTCGCATCAAGACGTGATACAGATTCATCGTGTTCTACATGACTATAATAACGTGGTGCTGCATCAATGCGTGATACTTTCACCTTCTTATCTGCACAAAATATACCATCTAAATCATCAGGGCCAATAGTGGCAGACTGTAGGACTATTTGTTTGAATGGTAGCTTTAGTAGTTCAGACACCCAGAAATGGGCATCTTGTCGATAAACAATGGTCTTGAGGTTATGGCATTCATCGACTACAAGGGTAATTGTTGATGGGTCGATTTCATTTGCATCTATTAGGTCATATAGAGCGCGTGCTTTATCATAGACAAAGGTTTTGACATTTAGGTCATCAAATGATTCTTCAACCTTATAGCCTTCTTCGGTTAGGCCGTTTGCTTGACTAACGATAGTCTTGAGTGGGGCAAAGCATATTACGCGATCACCCGGAGTATTGATATGTTTGTTTATGGATTCGTTCTTACCAGAACCCATAGCTGCACAGAGTAATACTTTCTTTTCTGCGCCATATACTGACCGGTCTAGATACTGTCCTTTCTTTAGATTTATTTCGATATCCCATTTTGAGCTTGCTATTTCTTCTTCATACTCTTCAACCGTTGGCAATACTGATGCAAAGCCACAGATACGACGTTGTTCAAACGTTAGGTGTTTAATAATCTTGCCTGGATGTGGTGTCCCGCGTGTTTTTTCAGATGCTGTCCAAACCTTATCTGTATCAGTTCCAGTATCCATCATAGCCATATGATTATCAAGTTGCGAGAAATCAATTCTATCCATACCGATTGAACGAAAAGCACGGGCCATATCCATGCGTTCTTCGCGACTTATGCATAATAGGTCATTATTTTGGCGAAGAAATTGGATAATAGCCGTCTTTTGTTCGGTATTGGCTATGTAGTCATCGATTGATACATATGTTTTAGTAGCAGTTGCTGGAACTGGGTTAGAGAAGCCTGCGAGAACCTTATCAAGGTCTAATACTTCTGCTGTAGCATGGTCATTGATATTGAAATCAATTGTACCAACTGCTGGATTGATAGAAGGTGCTGCACCAACCTGTGCAAAGGTGTTATAGCATGACTTGTCCGCCTTGTTCCCGCCAGATAGACCAATAGAAGCTAACCATTGTGGCAACCTGTATTTGTAGTTTGCAATCCAAGTTGGTTTGTCGATTACTTGTTTGATTGGGACAAATACGCGAAGACGTGGGCCTTTAACTTTGTCGTTATAACTTGACCAAGCGATATTGAGGTATGGAGTTAGAATATCAATAATCTGTGGTATGTTTGCTGTTTCTCCTGTGTCTTCATCTCCATCGAAGTCAAATATGATAGCGTGTCTTGCTATTGCGTTTATCTCTTCCTTACTTTCGCATCCGGGTATCCATGATACTGGCGATAGGCTGGTAATGGCATATTTGTTAGCTGCTTTGACAAAAGTGCTTGATATAATTGATGCTTTAAACTCCATCCATGATTCTATTATGGTTGTAGGTTGCTTGTGGTAGAAGTTTAGACCGAAGCCCCATGTAACCTGTTCTGCATCGTGTGTGCTTGTTGGGATTGCTGCGCATAGTAGGGCGGCTGTAGATAGTGTGTATGTTTTCATGTTGATAAATACTCTTGTGAGTTTAGCAGAAACAGTTTTTGTCGAAAGGATTCTGTTTCTGTTCGGGCTTCTGGCCCATAATGTTTCATTTATGATTTCTCTTAGCCCCTTGTCTTAGCCGACTTGGGGCTTTCTTTTTGGCTGGATAGTTATTAGCGTGGTGTTGTTTGGATGGATAGAAGCCTTACTTTATATTTTATAAGAAGAAATTCCTCTATCCATCCAAAATCACATCCAGCCCGAAGAAGCAAGGCTAAAAACGGGGTCAAACCTTACCCGAAATAATTTCGTCAAATCTTTCACGCTTACAATAAAAGAAATTGTGTCCGTTATCCCATATAACGAGATCATGTCTAATCTCGGTTTGGAGGCTCTTGTATGCTATATACTTACCACCAATATCTTTGATGTGCATATGTATTTCTGGACGAAATGCTATTCTCTCTTTGGCTCTGCGAAGTAGCAACATCATTCTTTCCGTTACATATCCCGATGTATAACCAACCCAATATCCATATATATTTGCTCCATCATCGCTCATAACATATACTTTGATATTTTGTAGTTTAACCTTCGCTATTCCAATCACATGATTTTTGGGAGAAGAGACTTTCATTAGTTCATTTTCTCTTCCATTATATTTCGGCAGACAATCGGGATTATCTTCAAATAATTTATCTTTGTATAAGAAATTAAAAGGTTTGGTTTTATTTGTTTCTGTCGAACCTATTCCCCATTTGCGTCTTGGAATCCAACAGTCTGGTTCTAAATGTAGTTCTGGGGAAAAACCATTGCTTCTAATTTCTTTTTCATATATAATCATAATAATTTTCATTCCTCGTTAAAATAAGTTTCTGCCCACATCTTACGCCCATCGTCGATAATGCGCAAATATAATTCGGCTGGATTATCCGCAAACCACTGCGCATAAGCAAAGTCATAAGACCTCTTGCGGATAATTCTGATAATCTGCTCAGATATTCTGTAATCACAATCTATATCCATCTTTGGAGCTTCGCGTATTACCATACTTTTGATCCTCGTTGTATATATGGATACCATAGCATACATTCCATCAAACTATTCTTACCAGCGATATACATTTCGGTTGTATATTCATTATCGTAAATCATCAGTCCATCAAGTGCTGATGATTTTAGTGGTTCTATTTCATTTATTTGGCGTATTATCATAATTTACATCCCTAAAGTATCGTATATTCGTCTTGCAGCATTTGCGCAGTGATATTCCTGCACCAGCAATCTACATGCTTCTATATCTTCCGGTGGCAACTGCAATATCTTGTCAATATCAGTATAAGCAATTGCTTGGATAGTATTGTAATAATCTATTGTCATGGTCTTGTCCCAATAACATTTCTTTGTGCTTCTCTTTTTCATAATTCATTCCTCAAAGTTATTATAGTCTGCTTCTGATGGCTCCCAGAATAGGGTACCAATATCGCCACATACTGCGGCAGGGTGTTTGTTGGTTGGGTAAGTATCTATATGTCGCCCATAATGGTTATATATTGTTATCTCACCCCACTTATTGTTGGATGGTATCAAGACAAAGTGTATAGTATTTCCTATAACTCTTTCCTTGATAATCTTGTAAAGTATTTGTTCTGTTTCTGTGTGGATTATCATTTTATTATTCTCTTCCAAAAACTTATTGCTTTGAGTATCAACTTATTCAGCGGGTTGTTGAGGATAGCCTCGTTTCTTTGCGTAGTCAAAGAAACCTCCCTTGATACCTCACACCTCGGATGGCCCGCGCGGTCGTCGCCAAAAACTCGTGTGCGCTCGAATTCGGCAAGGTAGGCAACCAATTCTTTTGGCACATGCGCCATGTGTTTTGTTGTCTTGAGGTAACTTTTCCCAACCGATTCGCTCGTTCTCACCGAATCACAGATATAAAGCTTGCGCAGACGGCAAGGTATTATAAGGTCGAACCAATAGCTAATGCCGCGCTTATCGGTGATTTTGATACGGGCATCATAATAGTCTCCCTCATGAAGTGAATATTCTATCTTCTTCGTTTCTATATTGATTATCATTTTATTATTCTCCGAGTTTGCCTAAGCATAATAGGCGGCAATATGTTGTTGGGGTCAATCCTTTGGCTGCTGCTTTCTTGGCAATCTCAGGGTAATCATTTTCATCAATCATTAGGGTGATTGGTTTGTATTGTTTGCGGTTGATTATGTTAAAGCCTTGATGGTCTTTGTCGTATTTCTTTGTCATATATCCTCACTTGTTAGGGACTGTTTAAAAAAGCAAGTATCTCGACTTGCTGAAGATGTTATTATAATATTTTTGCACTAATCATGCAATATTATTATGATGGTATTACAATTCGTTCTACAATTACTACACCATTCTTTTGGAATGATAGTGTGATGATTTCTTTGGTATCTGTCATGATGAAGTCTCCTTGTTGCCTTCAATGATATTTACGGCTTCTGTGTGGTTCATAAACACCATACTTTACTACTACTTGTATATGTATAGTTAGTAAATCGGATGCAAAAACTGAGGGGTAAAATGGTCCAAAAGTGCTATTTTTGACAATTATTTTCATTTATTTTCACTATTTTTTGAAATATTCTTTCACCGATATAATATTGAGTCAAAAAGAGCGAAAGGTTACACTAACTACTTCAAATAACTTATGAGAGCAAATTATGAAAAAACTAGCCGACTACGAAACATCCCATTTCAACTATGACCCAACAACCGGATTGATTACTAACACTAAGAACGGAAAGGTTTATACGAAGAACGCGAAGACAGGATATGTCTCTATTGGGCTTACCCTTAAGGTTCTAAAAAAATCAACAATGGTATTTGCCCATAGACTGGCATGGTATCTTTACAATGGAGAAGAGCCAAACATAATAGACCACGCTAATGGTGTAAGAGATGATAATCGGATTGGTAATCTAATATCAACCACTGTCAGAGGAAATGGCCAGAACAGAAAACGAAATCGTAATTCAAAATACCTACCGGGAGCGAAAAAAACCAGGAATGGTTTTTTTGAATCATTTGCAGTTTCTATACTCACTGGAAATCTGGCATATATTGGTTCTTATAGCACTGAGATATATGCTCACTACGTATCCACGTTCTATAAGCAAACCCATTACGTAAACTATCAGGGTAATGACCTCACCGATATAGATGGTCTACCGCACCCATTCTTCGCAGGACAATTGGCGGATATAGTTGCTTCTATTAAAGATACAAAAGGAAAATCAGCATTAAACTTTATTCACAAATGAAAAAAGGCACCTATAGGTGCCTTTTTCATTTCAGAAGGGGACAGATTTTTTATGCGAATAATGCGGGTCCAACACTTGC
>ERZ650310.61-NODE-61-length-31898-cov-8.329586_pt1 | contig 31898 bp, 51 predicted proteins | sample MGYA00376246_ERZ650310 | MGnify/ENA primary metagenome ERZ650310 (study PRJEB26733, sample SAMN07839286) | wastewater metagenome | biome: small river; feature: stream; material: water | place: USA: North Carolina | collected 2016-03-01 ...
ACGCCGCATGCTGCGAGGCGTTGGAAAGGACGAATAGGGAATTATGCAAAAGCTAGAAATTACCGCCGAGCGAGTCTTGGAACGGGTCCTGAGTGGAACCACCCGCTATCGCTTCCGCAAAGACCCCAAGCGACAGAAGATCATTCACCTGACCGACTCATGGGCATTGATGTGGCGATCCGGGTCGACGTATGGGTGTGGGTATGGGAAAACTTATGTGTCTGGCTGTGTTGGTGGATGAGTAAGGACGTCTATCGCAATCACGAGGACGCCGTCGCCGCCGCCGCCATGGCCTTTGATGTGGATATTACCGAGGAAGATTGGTGTCATTACTCAACAAGGGAAGCAAAATGAAAGACATCGAAGAGATATTTGAAGACATCGTGGCCGACGTTGATGACATCATCAGCATCGTGAATGATGTAGAGGGTCACCTGCGCAATGCCGAGTCTTGCGAGGAAATGAGCGACCTCAAGGCGAACCTAAAGAGCGCAGAGAGTGATCTACAGGACGCTCTCATGGAAGTCAGGAAGTTACTGGGGAGCTGCAAATGAAAGACAATCCAGAACGCAACTCCGAAGATGCGGCTGAACTCGTCACCGTCACGGGATGGGCCTGCAAGCATTGCAAGCGATGGTGGGGTAAGGATGAGCGCATGGCCCGCTATTGTTGCTCCGCGTCGTTCCCGTGTGAATGTGGGGGGCGGCACAGTAAGAGCTGGACGCATTGCGAAGAGTGCCGGCACAAGAAGGACCACGAGCGGTGGTATGCAAAGGAGGAAGTCATTTGGGACGGCCAGTATCCAATTGGCATCTGGAATGACGACAAGTTTTTTTGGGATGAAGACGATCTGCTTGATTATCTGGTCGAAATGCAGGACGAGGATGTCGGTAACGATAACGAGTCATGCCTTGACCAACTCGACAATCTATGGCTCACATCCTGCCATCCAAATAATGGCCGCGATTTCGAAATGACCGAATACTTGTGTGATGAACTTGGTGAGGATGGCTCCATTGACGATGAGGAGATAAATAAGACGGTGAATGATTGGATAATGGCGCACGCCCCATTCTCGTGGGGTATGACGGGGGAGCGATTGAGCATTGAATCTGTGAAGGAGAAGTTGAGATGAGCAACACCCAGGAGGTGCTTGAGAAGATGAAGGTCCATTCCGATGCGGCGCGGCATTGGGCTACTTACCTGGAGGGTAAGCATTTAGAGGGAAAGGAAGCAAGTGCTATTGTCGCGGCCGTGGAGGATGTGCTAGGCTGCTGCCTGGCATTGCAAACTGCGCTTTACAAGGATAATGGTGATAAAATATGACTGCGAGTACACGATCATGAGTAAAGCTACACAGGTGAGGAAATTCGAGGACGGGGTCTATCGCTATACGATTTTTCAGGAGGGGACCATTTACGAAGCAACCAAGTATGTCAGGCTCACTGGCAAGATGAAGGAGAAGCACTGCTCCAACAAGGTCGATGAATGCGTGGATTGGTGCGTGGCCGATATTTCGAGACGAAAACGGGAACGACTCAAGAAGGACAAATCATGATAACCTGGCCCGCCAAACCGGCCGAGATGTGGGCCCTGCGTAATCACCCAGACTTTCAGACATTCACATCCACGTCTGGGCGACTCGTGTCAATAGCGGGGCGTGTCTTTATCGAGGAGGAATGGACCCCCATTACTATCCACGGCAAGGACAGTGTCGCCACCCTTGACTTCATCGAGCCCCTCATCGAGGAGGCAAGGGCTCATTGGGGTGGCCTGTGTTCCGACGCGCACTACTGGTGGCAACTGGCCTGGCATGCCCACGAAAAAGGGTGGCCCAAGCCAACACTCCCAAACTGGAGGCGGGAGCTTAAGAAGAAGGAGCTAATGCGATGTGTCGTGTGTATGCTTACTGGTAAGAAGTGGAAACCCTTAAAGAAGAGGAGAAGGTAAATGAAGATCAAGATTGCTTTGGCCGCCATGTGTTTATTCGGAACAGTGGCGTATGGTCAACAGGGGCCGACAATTATAATCGGCACGCCTACCCCGATGGTGAGCGACCCGTACCCATATCTCTGCAACATCCTGGATCGTCAGATTGCAGCGACGATCCCACTGCTACGGGCCAAGCGAGCCAGACTGCGAGAGTTGGGTGCTAAACCAGTGCTCACGCAGGCCGAGTCGGCAGAATTTGACAGCCTGTTTAGGCTAGTCAATGAGCTTTCAATGATGCTGCAACTATTGCAAACGATCTACTGCGACTGCGGATGCTAGGCTTTACTTCTCGACCAAGGCAAGGAGCTAGACTGTGACACCTGAGCGAATCGAAGAGATCGAACAAGAGATCGAGGAGTGCGGCACTACATTTTGCGGGATGGCTATGCGTGAATTGCTCGACGAATTGCATTCAGTCGGACCGCTGAAAGATGTGGCGCGTGAAGCATGGGAAACATGGGTCGCTCACGGCGAGTGTATGCGTACCGCAACTGTCGCAAAGCTTGCTAACGGTTGTTTCGTGAGGATTCAAATTGAGCGCGATATTTATTTGGGTAGGAGATTTGAAATGAGTAGGGAAGAGTACTTCGAACTGCTTTCGCGCAAAACTGCCGAAGCCACCAAAGACTGGCCCGAATGGAAGCATGGGGTACTAGAAAACAGCTTTCGTTCGTCCAATGTGGACTCTAGGCAAGCAGTGCGACTGGATCCAAAGGCTGAAAATCCCCCCGAAGCCAGTCCGCAGAAAGATACTAAATCTTAGCGCCCAGCAGCGAGGCGAAGTTCTGGTTACCACATGTCCATTTTCTCCACTTATTCCACGGGTGAAAACCGTGTAACCGCGTCCATATTGGCAGTCCTCAGTTCTTTGTCCCTAAATCGCATTGAACGATTGCTCGCTGCCATGCTTGAACAGTCGGAGTTCGAACTTGTGCGGTTCCAGAACCAGCCCTCAAAAGGAGGATCTGGAGTGCCAGATGCAATTATTCATGCAAGCATCCGCATGCTCGTTGAAACCAAAACGGAACGCAACGGATTGAACAAGCCTCAACTCCAACGCCACCTTAAGCGCCTTGACGAGGCGACAGAAACAGGCCAGTTCTTGCTCGTACTGACGCCTGACGATGAGCGTCCTAACTTGTTAGATGAGATTTCTGATTCTCGAATGGCATGGACATCGTTTGCACTTTTCGATCAGGCGATAGATGAACTGCTCGCCGATCCGCACGAAGTGGTTTCAGAGCGCGAGGCGTTTCTGCTTCGTGAGCTGCAGGCCTTTTTTGAGGCAGAGAATTTACTAGCCAGCCCAAATGATGTCGTAGTCGTTGCGGCGCGCAATGCGTGGCCTGAATACCAAAAATTGCATGCGTACGTATGCCAGCCCAACCGGCCATTCCAGCAGGTGACGAGGATGGGCTTTTATTGCAAGAACGTGATCTATCCGCTCATACGCAAGGAAATGGCTGAATCGTTAGCGGCGAAGGCAACGACTAGATGTGGCCAACCCCAAGCGACGCGTCAACGTCGAAAGGTAGATCAGGATAGCCAAACTTGACTGGCGAACCATCAGCTTTCTAATTGCTGAGTTGCCTGATCTACCCCCTTGGGACTTTTGAAACAAATTTGGTGCAAGTGCGGACATGTGGTACGATGTGGGCGTTTTGACCTACTCATACCAAAGGGATGACCATGAACCGCTTGCTACTCGCACTTGCCATAATTACGACCCCCTCTCTGTGCAGCGCCCAGGAGTGGCTCTGCAAGATGACCCATTCCGTCATCGTCTCCCAGGACAGCAACGGAAGGTCGGTGGAGACGAAGCAGTGGTCGGGCGTAGCGGTGGCTCCCGATCTTATTTTGTCCGTGGCCCACTCCATCACGAATGGAGAGGCTAAAGCTGAGTTCGAGGGCGGCACAGTGGTGGCCACGGTTATTAAATTCGACAAGGACCGAGACTTGGCACTATTCAAGGCCACCGGAACATTGAAGCCAATCAAGATAGCCAAGGAGCGCCCTCGCTTGGCCAAAATATTGGGGTTCGCTATGGGACACAAGAAGGTTGTCTCCTACCCCGTGAGCGCCACTATCGCGTACGTCATACCGACAGAACACCTGCTGGTCATGGACGGGGAGGCATTCCACGGCATGTCCGGTGGACCCGTCCTTAATGAAAATGGTGAATTGGTTGGAATTCAATCATCCGGAGACAAGGCAATGACCATGGCCTCGTCCCCAGAGCAAATCAAAAGCTTTTTAAATTCACGGCCATGAGCTTGACGCCGCTTGTAGGGCCCTGTACTATACCAACTCACCTGGGCCGAACATCAAGCAGGGAGGGGTAATGTCAAGCAATCAATGTATCGTCGAGCTTGGAGAGGATGGCCTGTGCCACCGACTTCCCGGCGTTAGAAGTCAGTATGTCTTCCATTTGCTTCTTGCTGACCAAATACACGGGCTCGCTCGGCCTGCCCCAGCCAGGGCATCCGGCAAAGAGCTTATTCAATTCGATCCCCAACCCCATGCAATAACGAGTCAGGGTGCGAAACTTAAAGTCGTGGTTCCGGTTTTCAAGGTCACTGATTCGCGTGTGCCCGATCTTCATCTTTGCGGCAAGGTGGGCCTGAGTGACCCCTCTTGCTTCTCGTAGTGCTCTCATTCGTGTTACCAGCCAGTCGATTGCTGGTTGGGTCTTGTCGTCTTCACCTTCGGGTGAGAATGCCATCTCAAAGTCCTCCTGTGTTTGCTATCGCCAGTGACCAAAGTTGTCACGGCTGAAGATACATTAACAATACAACGCGACTAAGGCAAGTCAAGTATGTACCCAAATAAAAAAGAACATTTTGATCTTATTTCCCTTGAAGAGTGGGTTCGGCACAGGTGTAGTTCGTGCTTCTACGAACTTGAAGGGATTTTGCTGGACCTCTGCACGCGGATCATTCATGAGCACGGGAAGACGTGGGAAGTTTGGGATTTAATCAAGAAGGAATGCGAAGATGCTGAAAATAAGTGGTTCGACGCTTTACAGGCAGAGCTGCGATCATGTCGTGACAAAGATGGAGCATCGGCTTCAGCTTAGCCAGTCCGCTGGTCACTATTACCACAAAGACGTGGACATGGGCCTCGAGATTGTCAGGAAGAAGGTCGTGAGCGCGCGCGGCTTCGAGCTGATTGGCTCTATCTGCGGCGTCACGTTCGTCAAGCCGCCGCGAGTGGCGGATGAGAATGGCGTGGAGGTGGACAACCCTATCATTAAGCGATCCGCAGGCACTGTGACGCATGTCCGCATACGCGAGATATTGATGGGGCGGGCCGAGAATGGGAACATTCGCGCCATTGACCTATCGCTTTCCTATGACGTGGCGGCCGGTCTGGCTACACAGATGTTGGATGCCTGGCACGACAACGGGAACCAACCCTGGGCCTATCTATCCAACGAGATCCATGCCAATAAGGAGATGGAAAAGAGCCCGTTCATGGGCGCGGTCGGAATTGGCGGGAACAACTACCTGATGTACGATTTGAGATCAGGAATCGTGCGTCGCATCTTGAGGGAGCATGCCACCTGGGCCATGCTTGCTGATCGGACTGCGGCCACGATTGTGGAGCGCAATCTAATGCGTCGCTACCTTGGCTTCTCCGAGGCAGGAGAAGACGGGATGGTGTCGTTCAGCTCCTGGCCCACCGTGGACGTCGAGTGGGACAAGATAAGGTGGGAAAACGGGAACATCATCGTGAGTGGCGACAGCGTGTCGCGAGAGGCAGTTGTCGAGACGGCCGAGGATGCGGAGTCCGAGGAGGGTATTAAGAAGGACGAGGATGTGCGGGTGCTGATCAAGGAGCAGGTCAGGAGACTCGGGAGCGCAGCCAAAGCCAAGGAAATTGGCAAGGCCGTGATGGAAAAGCATGGTCTTAGGTGGGGTCAAATAAATACCACCAAAAATCAAGATGCCCTACTTGCTTTATATGTGGAGCTGCGTAATAATGTGCCGTCAGAGTGATCCTCACGCAAGCTTTTATTGACGAGAATGGCAATGAACAAACAATCAGGAGAGAAGTGATGAGTGCCGAGTTTCCAGAGATGCATTGGTTCCACAATACGCCAGAGAATGCTAAGGCGTTTCTGGAGCGGTTCCCCGGTGTGAAGAGTGTGGCTGGTCGCGATATCAACGCCACCTGGCTTGAGGAGTATTCAGGGAGCTCTCTCGGGCGATCCTCTGGAAACTTCGCCATAGCGGCATCCACAGGAGTCAACTGGTTTAAGGATAATGGCTACACTGAATACAAATTTGAAAAGCCTGACGTCCAGCCGAAAAACTGTTGGTTTCATAACACACCAGAGAACGTGGCTGAGTTTGCGCGACGATGGCCAGAGGCGAAGTGGAAATGCAAAGAGCCGTTCGAAACCAAATCGACTACCTATCACAAAGAGCCATTCTTCGCAGTGGACGATCGCGGTCGCCTGTGGCTTCCCTCCTCAGGAGACTTAAGTAACATTGCGCGGCTTTACTTCGAGCATGAACTGCAGCGGGCTGAGTCGCTGCGGGCCACGGCCGTGAAGTCTTTCGAAGATGCTATGGCGGCCTCCACCCTTGCCATCGAGAGTGGCCGAAAGACCCTTGGTGAGAACGAGTACATCATCATTCCAAAGGGGAGGCTCGATGACGCGCGGAAAGTGTGGTGGCAGCTTGATGAGTATGTGACTAAGTATGGGGTAAACATACAGGCCACGTCCATGACTCGTGAAGCTTACTTCTACACTGCGTTTGGCGGAGAACCCGTCTGGTGTGATGACCCTTCTTGGTTCGAAAGCCGCCACCCGAGCAAGAAAGAGGTCGCGTGGGAAAGACTCGCGCCCTGGAAGCTTGCGAAGTCGCCCCTGCCATCGTGGCCTGGCGCCCCTGAGATCCGGGTTGCGAATCGAGGTAAGGTGTGGACTGTTGGCGAGCATGTTTTTGCTGTTTGCGGGGCGTCGCCCGTCTTTAGTTGTGTTCCTGTTGATTCCGTTTCTGAGGAGAAAGATATGTTATCGAAGACTGAAATGACCGAGATTGCGAAGTTGGTTGCGACCGAAATGAAGACGCCGTCAGTGGGTGGATTTACGCCCAAGCCAGGCATCGCCCGCCAGGCCGCCGGCTTTACCTGGGGCGCGACGAAGTCCACGTTCAATTGGGTGTTTGGTCCGGTTAAGAAGCTGTCCCAAATTATCACCTGTGTTGCTGCGATGTCCGGCCTCGGATACGGAGGATATCAAACCTACAATTGGGTCATGAAGAACGTCAGTATCCCGACCGTCACCTGGGAGAAGGCAGACTCGAGCCCGAGTGATCGGCCGTAATATGGCCAAGCTGAGGCTTGGATATGAGGCCCTTGCCGATGCACTGGAGGCGTCAAGGGCCCGCGTGAAAGAACTGCAAAAAGAGAACAGCAGCCTTCGCTTCAATCTAAAAAGCATGAAGGCCACGAATAAAAAATACAGGGTAGTAATTAAGGCTATTGGAATGGAGATGAGTGATGAGTGATGTTTTACTGGGAACGATTCCGGATAGAGGCGAGGCCAGGGATGCCATCCATGTGGCAATCATTCCCATGGTGGCCTCGGAGATGCTGAGGCCTGGCCAGCGTGTAGGCGTCATATCGAAGGGAGTGGCCGGCCCGACAGTCAAGACCCTTGGGATTGTTGATCCGTACCTGCTGGACGTTGTTCCCAAGGGCTCTGCGTTCTGGATGTGCCTGCTTCCAGGGACAGTCAAGGGGATGCGACATCACTGGGTCCATCCCGACTTCTCTGAGTCAGAGGAACGATCGGAATCCGAAACGTGGCTGCGAGCTTATGCCGTCTTGAAGAACAACTACGACACCCCCGAGCTGGCCTTTGAGCGGCTCATTGAAGGCCTCAAGACTCGAGAGCTTTTCTTCAACGGCTCGGACCTGCATGGACTGTATGACATCAATGACATCGGTGATCTGCAGTTTCATGCCGAGGCCTACCTTGGCATTAAGATTGATTTTAATGGATTTGAGTTTAGCTGCTCTTGCTAGTCCCCATCTGAAAGTGACATGATGTTAAAGAAAATATTGATTCGGAATATCAAGAATGTGACCGGGGATTTCAATCTGGGTCCAGTGACGGTGCTGAGGGGTCCAAATGAGTCGGGAAAGTCGGGGGTCCTAGAGGCCATTCGCCTTGCCATTACAGGGAAGGCCAAGATTGGAGGGCAGGGCAAGTCCATCCAAGAGATCGTGAATGGGGACAGCGGCACAGCTATTGCCATCCATGACGGGGGCTCGTCTCGCTGGTCATGCAAGAAGGGCGACTCAGTCTCGTGCAAGCATGAAGTGGATCTGGATACGCAGGGTAAAATACCCGTTACGCCCAAGGACTTCTGGGATCTTAGCAGCGCCCAGCAATTCTCGCTCCTGGCAGGCAACGCCATCTGTGAAATTGTTCGTGACATTGAACTTCTCAAGGAAAAGATCAAGGCAGAGAAGCTCGTCATCGCACGGCCCGCCCCGGTCATGCCTGAGCCTTACCGAGGCGTACCCAAGTCGGATCTTGAGAAAGAACTTGCATCCCTAAATATGGAGCTTCATAAGCACAACGAAGCATCCGTGGAGGCCCCCAAGCGAAAGGCTTCCATGGAGAAGGACGAGACCCTGATATGCGAACTGAAACTCGAGGCCGGCGGGCTGATGCATTGCATCGAGATCATGAAAAAGACCGAGGCCGAGCTGTCTTCTAAATACGCAAGGCTTGAGGCCCTCGTCAACCACTACAAGGAAGCCATCAAGACAGAGCCCAAGATGGTGACATGGGCGCGTTCGTCCAAGATGGACGTCAAGGGTTTCGTGAATGAGTTTAGGACAAAGCTCGCCGGGGCCTGTATGTGGCTCGCGGATGGGGCCTCGCGAGAAAGCAAGCACCTCCTTGAGAAAGAACTCCGTATTTGTGCGGAGACACTTAATCGCATCACCGTGGAACATACGGCTGACCTCCCGAACGTCATGTTCGATCAGGAGAACGACCTGAAGGAAGCATGCGCCGGCAAAACGCCTGAAACCGCCCTGACGGCCCTGTGGGCAGAAGTCGGAACTGCCCGCTACGATCTTTCCATCGAGTCAAACAAACTCGAAAAAATACGAGCCAGGATTCGCGATCTAGAGCATGGCCTGAGTCTTTGCATCGTGTCGTTCGGAGAACCGCTCCAGGCAGATGTGCTGGACTCCATCCTGACTAGGAAGACCGAGATAAAAGAGGCCCTCACCGCCTGTGACGCCTGGACCTCCTACGACTCCCAGGCCGGTCAGCACGTTGTGGCGCGAAGCCAGGCCCAAATGCGAATGGAGGAGCATGAAGGGACACTGGACATCCTAAACACTCGGCGGAAGAAGACGGTAATGTCGATCACTGAGCCAATCGAAAGAATGGCCAGCATTATCCTGAATGGGGCAGGATTGCCTGGCCTTGTCATTGCCATTCAAGCCACCCCCAAGACGGCATCCCTAGAGGTTAGGACGGTCAAGGGAATTCACTTGGACGCCCTGGCCGGCTCACGACGCGTCGTGTACGACATCGCCCTCCTGTCAGCGATCCAGGAGGCCTCCAGTGCCACTTCTCCCGTACTTCTGGCTGAGTGTGCAGAATGCAGTGCAGAGAGCTTTGATAGCCTCTTGATGGCTCTCTGTGCCACCAATAGTCGTCGCGGTTCGATTGTTCTGGAGCATCACATTGAGACGGCGACATACGGGGCCACGGTGGTGGACATGGGTGTTCCGGCCGCAGTGGTGGCGGCATGAATGAAGAGTGGCGTTCAATTGATGGTTCGAATAATTACGAAGTTAGTTCACTTGGCAATGTCAGAAAACTATCCAGGATTAGCTTAAGCGGTCGCAGTCTTTCTGCGGGTGATGTTAGTACTCGCCACGATAAGGATGGATACATGCTGGTAGATATTGACTATTTATCATACAGGAAGACGGAAAAAGTCCATCGGCTTGTGCTTAAGGCGTTTATCGGAGAGCCACTAGATAGCCAGCAGTGTAATCACAGGGATGGCGTCAGGGACAACAATTGCATATCAAACCTAGAGTGGTGTAACGCATCCGAGAATCTGTTTCATAAGACTCGTGTGAATAAGCGAGGCTGTGGAGTAGATCATTACAAATCGAACCTTAGCAATGCAGAGATTCGCAATGCAAGAGAAAAATTCAACAATAGGGAGTGGAGCCTTACTGATGTTTCCAACAACTTACGCATTCAAATTGAGAACGCAAGGAAGGTGGTTACTGGAAAAACGTACATCCACAGTGGGGGTCCAGTATCTACCGGCAAGGAGTTTCACAGGACGCGTCCCGGTCGTCGACACGACCTGCGACTTTCAGATGACGACGTAAGGGTGATTAGGGGAATGCTCTCACGTGGCGCCGGGGTGACTGAAATCGCGAGAGTCATGAAAACCTCAACAAGGACGGTTATTAACATAAGAAAAGGCGTGTGCTACAAATGCGTTGCGTAAAGCCATGGATAATGTGGATGATTAGAAGGCATCTTCCAGAAGTCCTAGCCATTGAAAACGCGAGCTTTGACTATCCATGGGTTGAATCGACGTTTCGCTCGAAACTGCGCATTCGCAACATTATCGGCATGGTAGCTGAGGTCGACGATAAGGTGGTTGGGTACATGATCTATGAATTACACAAGAACCGCCTGCATGTCATCAATTTCGCGGTTGATCCAAGCCTGCGAAGAAGAGGGGTCGGAAATGAGATGGTCGAGAAACTGAAGAGCAAGCTGTCTTTCGAGCGCCGCAACCGCATCACATTGGAAATCCGCGAAACCAATATCCAGGGCCAATTGTTTTTCAAGGCGATGGGGTTTCGTGCAGTCAAGGTGCTCAGAGACTTCTATGAGGACGCGACCGAGGATGCTTATTTGATGCAATATCGACACAGGGGAGAAGAATGTACTGGATGATTAGCATAAAGATGTATTCGCACGACAGGACATCTTGGTACTGGGCTCACTGCTGTCGAGTCGAGTCAAACGAAATGCTTGGCATCGTCGAGGACTCACTGAAGCAGTATCAAGAAGTGAAGGTCGAGAAGTTTGAATACAAAACTTCTGTATGGGTTGCACAAAAGCTATGAGCTACTCATGCTGGAATCATTTTGGCCTGTCTCATGACGCCCAAGGCAGATTGGATGACGCAACTAAAGAGCTGGTCGAGGCGCAAAATGCGGTTCGAGAGGCTGAGGCTTTCTTGACTATTGTCAAAGAAGCTGAAGCGAAAGGGACTGCATGGAGAACGGGAACGCCACCATCCTACCCGTTCTTCTTCCGGGACGATAGGAAAAACTGCGATTGGTATAACAGGAACACCGTATACCTCATCACCGGACAGCTCGATTGGTGGGGCGAGTGGGATGACGAAGGACCTGGGGCTCATGTTGAATACTGGATGTAAAGAATGCTGACTGAAGAACAATTAGAAGCCGTTGAAACGCATGAGCGACATTGCGTGGTGCATGCGGGGGCAGGCTCGGGTAAGACATTGCTCATTACAGAGCGTGCCTCCGAGCTTGTCTCCCGTGGCGTCGCTCCGGAATCCATCGCCATCCTTACCTTCTCTCGCGTGGCTGCACAGGAGATACGGTCTAGGCTGGGCGATCTAGGGCGGAAGGTCCATGTCGGGACGTTCCACTCCCTGATCCTGGGCGTCATGGCCGCCAATGGTGAACGCCCCAACGTCCTGGACGAGGAAGAAGTTGAGGGGACTATTCTAGAATGCGCTATCCAACTTGGGTTTGCTGTCAAGAAACTGGACGGCATCAAGTGGAAGCAGGGGACAATTGGGAAGTGGCGGAAGAACATCGAGGCGAGGACGCTCGGAAGCCCCATGCTCGACCTATACCTGTCCAAGCTGAAGCTTAGGGGTGACATTGATTACGTCGGCATCATCTACCGTGGCATCGAGCTGGCCGCAGCCGGGACGTTCAATCCGGCCTACACCATCGTGGACGAGGCCCAGGATAATGACGAACTGCAATGGCGATTCGTGAAACTTCTGTCGCATCATGGGTCGGTGATGATTGTGGCAGATGAAAACCAGTGCCAACCACCTGGAACTATGGTTAGGATTGTTGATGTTAAGAGCGGGCGAAACTGCAAGACAAAGCACAAGGATATTCCAATTGAAGATGTAAGGCCTGGAGATCTCGCTGTGGCTTACGGATCTTTCGGCAGGCACTTCCATGCGGCTGGCAAGCCTGTCGAGGCGGTTGCATCAAGGCAATACAAGGGCAACCTAATTCAGATAGACACATACGACAAGACAACCCGGTGCACGGAAGACCATCTTTGTGTAATCAAACTGAAGGATGCATTCTACGGAAAACACTTCGTCTACCTAATGCGGAAGGGTGATCAATTCAGAATAGGCAAGGCGATAGGTATTGAGAACGGCGAGTCCAAGCGGCGATTTGGGTTCATGGCTAGAGCCACGGCTGAAGGTGCTGATGCTGTGTGGCTCATCTCTGTGCACGACACTGACATGGAAGCGAGAATGCAGGAGTCCATCCTGTCGCTTGAGTATGGGATTCCACAGATGGTGTGGGTAAACAGGAAATACAAGAGAGGGGCGACACAGGAGCACTTGGATGAGTTTTGGTCTAGATACAAGGTTGATATCTCAAGAGCCACTGCCCTACTTAAGAAGTACAACCGAAGCATATTGTATCCCCTGTGGAAGCGAGGCCAGCCAGGCTTAATCGGTAAACGACTAATAACAACACGCGCGTTTAATCTCATGGACGGAATGAATGCCCTATGTGCAGACTCGATGGGTATTGACCCAAAGAAGAGAAGATGGCTCCCAATTAAGATTAGCCGCGTTCCATACGAAGGGATTGTTTATTCACTTCAAGTTGCTGCGCCACACACTTACGTCGCGGATGGACTTGTTACTCACAATTGCATCCATGTGTGGCGCGGGGCAAAACCGGAAGTATTGCGGGAGCTTCCGTGGAAGGTGTACCACCTGACCGAGACATTCCGCTGCCCGTCCGTGGTCGTTGATTCCGTGAATACTGTCCAAAACATTTCCCTGAAACTCCGCACCAACAAGCCTGGTGGGGCTGTAATTGAGACGGATGATGTTCTGGGGTGTATTCATGCAGCCATCGCTGGCGGTGGGCTCCCCGAGGATATGGCCGTCCTGTGCCGCTACAACCGCGAGGCGGACGCATGGGCCACCATCCTCGAGGAAGCTCACTATCCAGTAACGCGAAGACTCCCGGTAGACCGAGGGTCGTTCTTCTGGCTCCTTCGCTACCTGAGTAGTCCACGGAGCCCAACCGCGCGGACCAAATGCGCGAAGGAGTGGTATGCATGGCTACCCCAGACCACGACCGAAATCGTCCACCAAATTTGCTCCTCCCGAACCTCCGATCATGTGTCGCAACTGGCCCAGGCCTGGTTGGCGCAGTTGGGGGTTTCGGTGGGGCCGGCTGAGATAATGGATGCCATCGACGTACCACTCATGCTACGGCACGAATCCGGGATGTATGCCTCCATGTACCGGGGGGAGAGCCTGGATTACTTCCGGCAGGAGGAAATAGCCGAACCATCCACCAAGAAGGAATCGGGGGGCATCACAGTCTCGACACTCCACGGGAGCAAGGGTCTGGAATGGGAGACCGTTTTTATCCCGACTTTGAGCCCGAAGGTCTGCCTGGACGAATGCCGGCTACTGTACGTGGGGATGACGCGGGCCAAGAATACGCTGGTCATGGGTGATAATGGATGGCGCGCATTCTGCGGCCCTGATGGCAGGACTTTTTTGGAGAAGCGAAATGACTAAACGACTGGATGTTTTGGATGGACTTTGCGATCAACTTCAGGACTGGTTTGACGAGTCCACCTCCATCGAGGCTGCCCTGCAAGTTAGCCTTACCGCATACAGATGGGTTCAGGCAATAGAAGTCGACCAAGTGTGCATTTGGTGCAGTGAGCATGACTTTCCCGACGAGGATAACGGAGAGAAGTTTGGGTTAGACTACCTCAAGAAAAAGTGGATGGACCACGTAAAAAGGCTCATATCGCTCACGCCAAGTGGCGACAGCGTGTCGTCAGAAGGAGAATTAGAATGAACGAAGTAGGGTGTATTACCACAAGACAGATCCCGACACAGAGTTTCGCGTGGCCGAGGCTGCCCTGAAGAAGTTGTGTAAGGGAATCCCTGGAAGCCACGCGACATCTAGGCTGCGAAAGAAACGCAGAAAGGCGGTCATGGCGATCATGCCGGTCCTGGAATCAAAAGGCATTTTAAAGCCAACCCGATACGAGACCACTTTATCACTACCTTTAAAATGAGGATTGAGCCATGTTGATAGGATTGCCAAGATGCGACTATTGTGGCCAGATTCGCCCGTGTGGATGCCCGAAGCTGGGTTCGGCCCCAGGATTCGCCAGCCAAAAGCCCGCCGAAAAACTGGTTTTCGATATCCTGGAGGCCGTTGGGGAGGTAGCAAAGCGCGAATTCGAGGAAATGAAACGCATACCGTGGTACTTCTTCTGGAAGAAGGGTGATGCGATTGCACGAGTCAAGGCCTGGAACGACGCCTGGTGGCTGGTGTTGGAGAAAATAAGAGAAACCGATCCGTCCGAGTGAGTAATTTTGTGATTAATTTTGAATTCCGAGACGTTTGCAATAATACATTGGAGGGAAGTCTCTCCATCCGTGCTTGGTAGTTAGGGGGAATTTCTCCCGAGCCATTCACGACTGTGAACGTACGACATGGAATTTAAAAAATGAGCTTAACGACCCGAGTCAAGACACTCCTGCGCCGCGAAATGGCTAACAACGGAGCATCCAAGGAGCTTTTCGACGCAGTGAATGGCGTCCAGGGCGACACCCAGGGTAACCTCCTGGATGAAACCGTGACCCTCACCAACGCCGTCTCCACTAACTTAGTGGGCACGCTACCTGCCGGCGCTTACGTGCGCTCAATCCAGGTCAACTTAACCTCAGCCGTGACTGGTGACGCATCTGGTGACGACCTGTTTGCCAAGCTTGGCCTGGGCATCTCTGGCACCATCGTCAAGTATGGCGTGACCTCGGTGCTCACCAAGAACGCCAAGATCACCAAGATCCCTGCGCAGGCTGTATTGGCCTCCGGTGAAACACTGGGTCTGTACGCCGTCAAGGCTGACGGAAGCACTGCCTGCACTGAGAAGTTCACGGCCGGCGGAACCGTACGCGTTCGGGTTTGGTACTCCACGCCAGTGGCTGCTGCCGACGTAGCGTAGCAACGAGCGAGTCATAGCCACAGCGGCAGAGCGGCTTCTTCGGGGGCCGCTTTTTTCGTCGAATGATTTGCCGTATTTGCGGAACTGTGATACAATGGGCGATCCACGTCCTAAATACTCATGGAGAATGCATATGGAAATCCAAGTAAACAACGAGACCTATGTTATTGCCGACGACCTGGCCGGCATGCACCGCGACCTGACTCCCCAGGAATTTAAGCAGCTCCAAACCAACATCCTGGACGACGGCCGCGTCAAAGACCCAATCGCCATCTGGGAACATCACGCCCAGAAGTTCGTCCTGGACGGGCGGTCACGATTGATGATAGTGCATGAGCACCCCCACATAACATTCGACTCCATCATGATCACTCTGCCAGACCGGGAGGCAGCACAGAGATGGGTCTCATTGAACCAGCTTGGGCGCCGCAATCTGTCCGACTTCGAGCAGCAACGCCTTCGCGCGGAGCAGGCCAAGCGTGACGGCACAAAAGAAACGGCCGAGGCCCACGGCGTCTCCCGTCGCACCGTCCAGCGTGACATGGAGATCGAGGACGCCAAGGAGGCCATGAGTGAGGACATTCGGAAGAAGGTAGAGAAGGGCGCCATCATCGCGTCGAAGCGTGATCTCAAGGAATTCGGGGAACTCGGGGAGCACCAGCGCGCCGCAGTGGAGAAGACACTACGGGACAATCCTTCCCTGACATTAACACAGGCTCTGCCGAAAGAAGGGGCCAAACTGACAGCGGATGACTACGCCGTCATCAATGAGAACCCCCACCTCACAGCTCAGCTCCGACAATCGCTATCCCTGGGTACGATATTCTCGGACTCGGAATCAGTCCAGAAATTTGCCGCTCTCGAGCCTGACCAACAGGTCACGGTCGTGGCGCTGCTCCAAGACCCAGACTGCGACAGCCTCGTGGATGCCCTGATCACACTCCGGGCCGGCAAGCGTCCAATTCCAGTGGACGACGGGAAGAAGGTGGAAGGCGTCCTCAGGAAGCTGCACAAGAGCCTCCAGGACGCGATGCGACTACTAGACGACCTGAAGGCACTCCGGAACGACAAGAGCGGGCACAAGGCCTGCATCGCATCCGTGAAGGACGCTATTGCGAAAGTGGAGGCATGGCGATGATTAGTAAGTGCTGCGGAGAACATGTGCTGCTCGAGCACTTCGAAGGCAGGGATCTTCTTATTTGTTCACAATGCAAGCTCAAGGTGGGTGGTTCAAAAATGATTAAATTAGGGTGGGCTTGGTGTATGGCGAGCGTTACGATCATTCCATTCGTATTTTGGGTAGGTGGATGCAACTTCGAAAGAGGGCCATGGACGATGATGTGTGCCGTATGCGTACTGGCGTCGACGCTTTTCGGCGCTGTGGTTTTTAGGGACTGAAAGGATATCCAAATGAGTCTACCCGCACCACCGCTACAGGTCGTTCTTGATACGCTGAATGGAATTCACACTTGCCTAAGCGTCTCCCCTTGCAGGGACAATATAAGGTGCAGTTGGAATGGATTTGAATATCGCGAATCGATCAATCGCGCTATTTTTAAGGCAGCCCATGATGGCTGTTCTCACGTACTTCTTGGGCGCGACGCACTTCCTGGGTTCAATAGAATATCGGAGGAAGCCGTCAAGACGGTGGCGATAATTAAAGAACTGGAAGCCAACGGGTTCGCCATCAGATGGCTCGGCGATAGCGTACTTGTGGCCTGGTTTCAAGAGAAGCTTGAGTTCAATAAGAATGGAAACGCGGACGACAGGGTTAGTGACTTATTGACAGTCAAGGTAAGTGACCTGAAGGAGCTGGAGTAGGGCTTGCTTTATTTGCGAACCATCGGTATGATATCGCGATAGCTTTCGCAGTCGCAAGCACAGAGTATGGAGGTCAAATAAATGGATTTTACACGTCAGCAAATCATTGAGGCATTCCCGAAAGAGCCTTGGGAGCATCAGCTGCGAGGTGTTGTTGAGCTATTCGAGAAACTCAAAACATGCGATAGTGTGGTGTTGTGTGCTCCCACGGGTGCCGGGAAGGGGCTGATGCAGAGTTGCATTGCCAACCTACTCATGGGTGCCGGACTCGGTGGTATCATCTACAACTCACGGCGTACGTTGACGGACCAGAGTTATGACCGCCTCGTTGAGGACGGCATCCACTGTGGGGTTCGCGCCGCGTCTCGGAAGGAGCTGCAGAACCTGCATGCTAAGTTTCAGGTTGGGAGTATGCAGACCGACATTGCCCGCATTATAAATCAAGGCGTTTGGAATATACACGATTGTGCCATGGCTATTATTGACGAGGCCCACTTATCTGCGACCGGCAAGTCTGTGGAGCTGATTCAGGCATACCTGGCTGCCGGCGTGAAAATAGTTGGCGTCACAGGGACACCCATCGGGCTATCGTCTGTCTACAAAGACATCGTTGTGGCCGGAACCAACTCCGAACTGCGCAAGTGCAAGGCCCACGTTCCCGCCAAGGTGTTTGGTGTTCACGAGATGGATACATCACAGATAAAACTGGAAAAGACGGGTGAGTTTAGCGATGGCGCGATCCGGAGAGAATGCTGGTCACAGGCGATTGTTGGGCACATTTATGCCGACTACAAAAAGCTAAATCCGGACGGACGACCGGCCATGGCGGCTGCTCCTGGCATTGGCGAGAGTGTCTGGCTTGCCGAGCAATTCCTGGCCAAGGGTCATCGCGTTGTTCACATTGACTGCAATGAAGTTGTCGTGGGCAAGGAGCGATTCAAGAACGATCCGCAGGGCAAGGTCAGGGCGCAGGTGTTGGATGAATTTCGTCAGGGTAAGTTTGAGTTACTCAGTAATTGCGAAGTGATTCAGCAGGGCGTGGATCTTCCCAACCTATACCACCTAATCCTAGCGCGTCCATATGGAAGCCTGGCTAATTACGCGCAAACCTGCGGACGCGTCATACGCTACTCCGAAGAGACGCCAGACTATGTCATCGTCCAGGATCACGGTGGGAATTGGTGGAGACATGGGAGCCCGAACGAAGACCGCGACTGGGCCAAACTCTTCGAAATGAACGAGAAGGAAATTAAGGAAGAGCGGGATCGCAACATCAACGAAGAGAAGGTGAGGGAGCCTATTACGTGCCCCACCTGTGGAGCTGTACGAAACGAAGGCGCCCGTTGCCATAACTGCGGACATATCAGTGACAAGAGAGTCCGCGAGATAGTGCAGAAGGACGGGCAGTTGATTGAAATGACGGGGCGCATCTATACGCCACCAAAAGAAAAGGTACAGAAGCCTATCCATCAGAAGCAATGGGAAAACGTATTCTGGCCCAGTAAGAATAGCAAGTCGCCACGAGCCATGACCTTCACCACTGCCTTTGAACTCTACCGGAAGAAGCATGGCGAATATCCACCACCGGGAACGAAATACACACCCAAAGATAAATCCGACATGGGTCGCCGCATTCGAGACGTTGATTGGAGTGAACTGCAATGATATTGGATAGGCGATTTGCCGAGACATTCTATGCCATTGAGGCCACGACGTTTGAAGTTATGTCGCTGCTTGATCGATGGGATGACAAGTATAAGTGTGTTCAAGACTGCCGGGGTGTGAGTGTTCAGGTTGGAAGCGTGCTTGCATGGCCAGTGAACATTTCATGCCAGTGGTACACGATCCACGACCGGCTGATTATGTTCTGGGAGCCGGTGTCTAGCATGGTGTGGCATGAATTGATTGACGAGTGGCTCGAGGAGCATTGCCCATGCCCAAGGTCTAATGCCATGAATTTTCGCAATTGCATTTTGGAAATAGAGAGGAAGTCAAAAGGATAGCCATGAATGAACAAAGAAGTATTGATGACATTACAGACGATCTTGGCAAGGCGCAAGCTGAACTACGAGAGGTGAGAGCCTACTTAGCCAAGGTTCCCTCCGTGTATAAGCGAGAGGAACACCTTGCCGGAAGCCCCTTCAGCCAAGGTAGTGGCAAGATAAGTCAGCTCAAGGGAGAGCTTGCGCTGGCTGAGCTAACACTCGCGCAGCAGTCAATGAAGAAGATCGTGTGGCATCGCAAGCCGTGGGGCCATGATCATGTCTTCACAAAGAAAACCGCCAAGCGAATATACTACCAGACGATTGGAAGTGATCGCGAAGGATTCACAGACATCAACGGCGTTGGGTCTGGATGCATCATCAATATGGAGGCGACCTTTGGAAACGACAATTGAATCCCCCGAAACCTGGACGTCCACCCTGCGCAATATCTTTGAGGCATGCGAGACGCCCGAGGAGTTACTGAAGGCCGCATCGCACCTCGTGACCTACCAGAATTGCAAGGGCGTGTGGGACTACTCTGTGCCGCTCTTCCGTTCGTGCATGACCGAGCTGTGGAAGGAACACCGGCAGCACAAGGTGGTGGTCGTGGATATAAGCGGGCTATTCCACGCGTGCTGGTTCGTGGCCGGAGCGAATGCCGAGCACGTCCTGAAGATGCTCCGAAACGCCTACTCTGCTACCATGGACAAAAGCTCTATATTCCTATGCGCAATAGACCATGGCCGTGGGAAGCGTGACATCTCCGAGGATTGGAAATCAACGCGAGAGGAAAGACCGCCCGAGTTTTACACCATGTGCAGCGAAGTTAAAGCCACACTGCGATCCAAGGGCGTCAACCTCCAGGAGTATGACAACACTGAGGCAGATGACGTAATTGCATCGGTGGCGTTCCGGTGCCAACTGCTGGACATCCCATGCATAATCGTGACGGAAGACAGGGATATGTTTCAGATGCTAGGAAAAGATACCGTCATCTACTCACCCAGAAAGAAGGAATACCGCAACTCGGATTGGCTCCTGGCTACACAGGGGGTGAGGCCATCCCAAGTCGTGGATATGCTCGCCATTGAGGGCGGGAAGAATGATCTACCAGGCGCAGCGCAGTGCGGGCCAAAGACGGCCCGAGAACTCCTAGAAGCCTATATCGATGTTCCCGGAATCATGGATCACATCTCCAATCTAACCCCGGCCAAGCGGAAAGGCATGAAGGAATTCTACGAGAAGCACTATTGGACCGTTCGGGGACTGCTCACCCTGAGGCGGGATGTTGCAGTGTGGTGGAGCCCGAAAAAAACTTAGTCGCCAATAATATAGTGGAGGAAGGACCTCTTACAAATCTAGAAAGCAAACATCTTGGCCAAGAAGCAACACAGCACTGTTTCATTCAAACCTATGGCCCATCAATTTCCAGTGTTTGAAGCACTGAACGACGAACAAGACCGCGCCTACAATCTCCTCGGGAAGTCTCACTTCACCATCTTGATGGGTAGGGCGGGGACAAGTAAGACATTTACGGCGATGGCGTTTGCCATTGACCAGCTTCTAGCCAAGCGAGTGGACAGGCTCATCCTCACGCGGCCGGCAATGACGAGTTGCGGCGAAGAGCTTGGGTTCATGCCCGGTGATATTCGTGAGAAGATGGCCCCCTTCCTACACCCACTCACAGACAAGATCGAGGAATATGCGCCGGGATTCAAGACTGAAATTAAATACGACGTCGTTCCACTGGCCTACATGCGGGGTCGCTCGTTCCGGAACTCAATCATCATCATGGACGAGGCCCAGAACGCGACCGAGAGTCAGTTGAGAATGTTCTGCACTCGTATCGGGGAAGGGTCTCGCATGATAATCCTGGGTGATCCAGGGCAGTCCGACCTCCGAGAGTCTCCGCTGGCGTCGGTGGCCCGAGACCTGGCGCGGATAAAGGGCATCACATCAATCACCTTCCCGAATGAAATGGCCATCTGCAGGCACCCAATTCTACCGGCGGTCGAGGAATTATTTGAGGAGCGTCGCAATCGGGAACGCGTCTCATGATTCGTCAACTCGTCAGGGCCGACATACTAGACGTCCAGGCAATCGACAAGGACCTGTTTGTCCACCCATTCTCACGAAAGAGCCTGGCGCGACTCACAGACCATCCATCTACTTCCTCTTTTGTGTTCGAGGTGGAGAACAACGTCGTTGGCTACATTATCTCGTCCTCAGATATGTTCACGTCCGAGATCGTTCGTCTCGGCGTGATGCGCCAGTTCCAGGGGTTTGGTTACGCACGCGCCCTGATCAATAGGTTGACCCAACACGTTGGGCCAGATATGTCAGTGGAATTCATGGCACCGAACGAAGAGATGGCGTTCTTTGCGCAGCGCTGTGACTTTCACGTCGTGGCGCATTGCGATGGTAAGTTCTTGTTCCGGAGGGGATGGAGAATGGGGACAGTTCCCCAAATCCAATATCGCTTGACAAGAAAATTCAAAAACGGCTTGCCTTAACTGTGGATGTGTGGTATAAATTGGAGCGGAGTCGGATACTGCTCAGGAAGCATAAGCGCACTGGCAGGTCTCAGTTAAGCGATATGGCAGTACGGCCCTGTCCGGACGGGAGTAACCGCTACCGACTCTTCCGCCAGTAGTCACTGAGGGTGTTCGACGCAAACCGGGTGAACGACCTGAGGCTGCTGGCGGATCTTTTCATTTTATCAGGGGCATGAAGTGAGCGAATCGAAATGCGCATGCGCGAGCGGTGACGCCAGACAATGCTTCCTAATTCGTCATCCAGAATGCCGACGCAACGATGACGCCGGAGGGTTGTACTTCTCTTTCATGGATGAAGAATGCGAATGCGACTGCCACCAGGACGATGACTGGGGCGACGCCGAACCGCCGTGCAGTAGTTGCCAGATGTGAGTGTTCCAGTGCTGATTGAGGGAAGAGGACCGGATAGGTCAGATAGGGAGTTTGTATGAATCTTGAATGGACCAGAAATACGCCGACCGAGCCAGGCCACTACTTACGCAAGACTGATGGTGAATGGCCAGTGTACAAAACCAACGTGCAGCAAGGGGACTGGCGATGCATGCAAAACCCATCGTGTCTGTACGACCTATCCCTCGAACAGCCAGTTACTGAAATATCCGCAGCATGGCTTGGACCAATAGATGACTGCCCAGAGGAGCTGCATAAATGAAATTCAGAAAAGTATACGTCGAGCGAAAACAGTGGGCCGTGATATACGTCGCCACCAATGATGGCGCCAGTGATCCACATCCGCTTGCCGTCGAGCGAACACAACAAGCCAAGGACAGCGACATCTGGACAACTGAAGGCTTCACCATCTCCCACACGGAAGAGTGCCCATCAGCCGAGGCCTCCTGGTGCGAGCTTGTTCAATGACCCAAATTAATTGCTGCGTATGCGGCCGAAAGAGCGATTGAAATGAAGTTTGAATTGAACACAGCCTGGCTGGCCGCAGCCGCGTTCGACTGGTTGATGATCGCGTTTGCGGTATGCATCGCCTATTGCTCTCCATGGCTCTTCCCAGTCTCAGTGCTGCTCATTGGCAACAGGCAGCATGCACTTGGCATACTCGGCCACGATGGCGCACACAAACTCGTATGCCGCAGGAGTAAACGCATTAACGATTGCGTCACTAACTTAGTGGCGTTCTACCCGCTTGGAATGTGCCTGCGAGAATACCGCAAGTTTCACCGCGACCACCACCTCTACACGAACAATGACCGCGATCCTGAGGTGCTGCTAAAGGATACTCAGCCTAACCCCATCACCGGGCCGGTAACGCTTCGCAAGGTCTTAAGGCATGGGCTGATGGATTTGGTTGGATTTGGAATACCACACGAAATAAAGTTCATGCTCTACATCAGACCCCGCACGTTACGGGAGTCCGTGCCAATTATGGCTCTGGCCTTAATCTCGGTCGCATTACTGTTCAGCCCGTACTACCTAATCCCAATTCTATGGCTCACTTCTCTCGCTACGTCATTCTGGTTTTTCTTCAGGCTGCGAGTCTGGTCGGAGCATGTCGGGCTAGGCGAGGGCGAAACGCTGCAGTTTTCACCAACACTGTTTGAGAGGGCACTATTCCTGCCTCACAACACATGGCTGCACTGCGAGCACCACGAAAAGCCAGCGATTGAATTCAACAAGCTTCCAGCGCTCCGCACGAAGCAGTTCCCGAGGCTACTGGATGCCATCAAAGAGTCGCAGGTGCGGAAGTGACCAACACCAACTGTTGTGTCTGCGGCCGAAAGATAGTGCTGGAAATGAGCTGCCGGTGCAACCCAAAGCCCAAGAAGAAAAAGACCATGACCAAGGCCAAGCGATTCTGCAAGAAGCTTGAAGACGCCGAGTATTTATTTGGGAGCGGCGACAACGTGTCGCCTGATGAAGAATGAATAGCGTATACACACCAGCCTGGCTTGACGAGGAAGGCAATCGCCTAATCTTCCTATCCAAAGAACATCTCTTTGAAGTCAATGGTGAGGCATGGGCCAAGCAAATAGCAACCTACGGATCATTTAGAGAGGTGGGGTTGTCAATGGACGGGGTGGCCGAGCTGAAGCTTGGTGATGACGGCAATTACAAGATCCCGCACGTCGAAGTCAAGATGTGGCTCTGGGATGGGCTCTGCATCGGTGGACCTTTATTTGAGGCAGCGGAATGAACATCACAGCCATCATCATCGCCTTTATCCTGTATGTCATCATTTGCTGCGGCAACATCAAGGCCAAGGATTATCCCCACGCATTGATCTGGGGGGCGTACGCGATTTCACAATTGGGCTTCGCTTGGTACGAATGGAGTAGGGATAAATGACTGAACTTGATATTCGAATCAAAGAAGTGGCAGATTGGTGCCTGAGTAATGGCATTGCCGTTATCCCTATTGGCGAAGAGAAGAAGCCTGCGATCAAGTGGGGCGGACTTGAGCATGAAAAGCTGCAGGAGTGGAACTTTCCGGGGTGCAACATTGCCATCCTCACTGGTGAAATAAACAACATTGTGGTGATCGATTGCGACACAGAGGGGAGCTGGCGGGCGTGGGAGGCAAGGGACGACAGCCACACTCCGCTGCGTGTCAAGAGTCGGCGCGGAATGCACTACTACTACAGGGCCCCGGATTGCTATATCAAGAGTGACTCCCATGTAGAGCTGGAAGGCCATCCGCAGCAGTACGACGTGAAGGGCGGTGGCAGCTACTGCATCTTCTCCCCAAGCATGATCAAGGGGTGGCAATACAATTTCTGGCCAACGGAAGGCAACCCCACCGGACGCTACCTACCACCAGGAACGCTTCCAATCTTCAAGCCGGAGTGGAGACCGGAGCGAGTCAGGAGCGAGGACTGGGAATCCAAGGAAGTCAAGAACGCCTACGCCTATATCAAAAAAATATTTGCCATTGAGGGGCAGGGCGGTGACAAGCAGACATTCAAAGTCGCACGGATACTCCAGGAGAATGGCATTCCTGAAGCTGACGCTGTGGCGCTGATGTGTGAATGGAACCAAACAAACGCCACGCCGGCCTGGGATGTTTTCAGCCTGCGTAGGAAGATTTCAATGGCTTACAATTAGGGGAGAATGATCATGAGTAACGGACCGAACATGGACGGCCTTGCCTTTCCTTCTGGAATCGGAGCCGGATTGATTATTGGGTTCATGATTGGCATGGGGACAATGATTGGATATGGAGAGAATATACTAAGGAGTGATCGCAAACAAGCCATGGAACTCGGGCACGGGCAATACGAAACCAACAGCGACGGTGCTACGTCGTGGCACTGGAAGGGAGAATTGAAATGAATATTCAAGTCCCTATGAACCCCAAGCCAGAGCTTAAGTGGGCCTCAGACTACGATCACGACCAGGAGTACATGATAATCTATAGCGAACTCAAGCGAGTATTGCTGAAGGGGACATTCTCAATCCTCAAGAAATTCATCCGGGAAGAGATTGAAGTCGCGAACTACCTTCGAGAACTCGAGGAGGGCGAGGACGATGAATCGTACGAATACGGATTCTTTAGCGGACGAGGCGTACAAGGGCAACGGATGTGGGATAAGCTAAAAGAATTGGAAGGATCATGAGTAGTCCTGACAGGCCAGAATCCGGATGCATGGTGATCATACTAGTTGCGGTATTTGCACTAGGAATAACCACTGGAGTGAGCTTTGAATACGGCTATCGCCTGAGCATGAAGAAGCAAGCCGTGGAGCGAGGAGTCGCGGAGTGGGTTACCAGCAGCTCCGGGGGAACGACTTGGAAATGGAAGGAATCAAATGGGACTGGAAAGTAAAGAGTGGAAGGAGATTATGAATAAGATGGCCGAGAAAGAACACGAACTGGCCCTGGAACGACTTGCTTCCATACGACGATTCTGGGTGGCAATGCACCACGGTGGGAAGATTAAGTGGTGCGATAATCCAAGCAAACACAATTTCAACATACAGGCAAAAGAATGAGCGATGACAATATTGGTGCGTATGACATGAAGACGCAGCGAGTCAAGCTGACAGGCAACTCGCACTGGTGCGACCTATGCCAGCGATACGGAGGTCACAAAGAAGACTGCACGGCACAAACTAAGGAGAGCCTTCTTGCCAGCGTCAAGAAGGCCATCGAACGAGAGAAGTGGGCCAGGGAGACGGCCACCAATTACCTGCGCCAACTGCAGAATCTGCACGGCAAGCTATCCATGATCAAGCATGAGAACAACAAGCTTCGGAAGGCGAATGAGAAACTGAAGCACAATCTCTTAACAATCATATTCAAAGACGACGCGACACAAGGGACTGTGCTCGACGCTTTTTTTGGCCTAAGAACAGGTGACCTCCAAGTCACAGAAGTCCCCTCAGGTTCTCCTCATACTCCATGGCCAACTGTTGCAAGTCGCGATCCTCAATCCACGGACCAGCCGACAGGTCAGCAAGGACCATCCGCCAAGCCAGATAGCGACGGATGTGCGTAACATTTCCCTTGGTCTTTTCGTACGTCCAACCCATCATGGAGGCGATCTCGGTGTTGGACTTTCCACCCAAGATGCGACAGATAAGAAGGCGGGCAGTGTCGTTCAATTCATCCGATGGGGTGGCTTCAATTAGCTGACTGAGCTGGACCAAGACATTATCAGCGTCGCCCGGGTCAGTGTCGACAATAAGGTTGAAATCAATGTCAGCCGTTTCGCCCCCCTGAGACTGGGACGACTTCCACGCCGAGCGATGAATGACGCGGTAGAGATAGGCAGAGAGTCCAAAAGACGGATCATATCCATCCATGGCCAGAAACACTTCCCCCATGACATCAGAAAAGACACTCTCAAAATCCACCCATTCAGGTAGCCCCATGTTTTTGATAACGCGCCACACCCAGCGAGCCCGGGCGTGCAAAACAAGGCCAAGCAATTTTGAATCTTGACTTTCCTTCCAGGTCACGATATAATCGTGTTCATCGGCTTTACTTAATTGCGGAGGGTCTTTCAGGAGAGGATTCAAAATGATAGTCCTTTACACGCGTGTTTCACACAAAGACTCGTCTCTGAGTGGTATTTCCATAGAAGAACAGGTGTCGCAGGGGCTTGCCTATGCTCTCCAGAATATACCACAAGATGTCCTGTCCTCCAAAAGTTTTGGCTCAGATACTCCAGGGGTCTTTGCTGACAAGGCCGTGTCTGGGTGGTCGAAGACCCTTACAGCCCGGCCTGCGGGCAGTTTTATGCACGGTCTCCTAAAGAATGGGGATCACGTCGTATGCTATTCCATCGACAGAATGGCTCGCAACATGCGGGACTTCGCCAATACCACATGGCTCTGGATGTCCATGGGGGTGAATGTCCACTACGTCAATGACCAAATCAACACCGCCACAGCCACAGGGAAGCTTCAGGCGCACATTAGGGCTGCACAGGCTCAGTTCTCATCAGACCTGGCATCGGAACGCATACGAGAGGCCCTGGCCATTAAGCGGATGCGAGAGGGATTGGAGCCGTGCGTCGGGAAGATCGCCAAGAGGATCTGGGTTCCATCCGAGTACACATCCAAGGACAGCCCACAGAGCGGGCGCGCAACTGGAATTGTGTACAGATATGAACGGGTGTCGACGGACGCCCAATATACGTCCGGACTCTCCCTGGAGCACCAATCCAGGGCAAACCTAGCCTACGCGCAGCGACACGCTGTCGCCATCGGGAGCGAGCTTGGGCCCGCGTTCGTGGAAGATGCCATCTCAAGCTTCAAAGTAGATTTTAATAAGCGACCCAAAGGGAAGGAGCTTATGAAGCTCCTAAAGCCGGGAGATGACATTGTCATTTACCGCGCCGACCGCATCTGGAGACAAACAAGGGACGCAGCCACAATGTGCGAGGAGCTGGACAGGAGGGGTGTCTACATCCACCTCGTCAACGAAGGAATCAGGACGGACGCCGGGGATGGAAAGCTGTGGATAAACCTGTTGGCTTCTATGGCTGAATTGGAAAGCGCATTCAAGAGCCGGAGGGTACTGGAGAACAACGCCAAGCTCCGGAAGGCCGGAAGACCCGTTGGCAATCCCAGGAAGGGCTACACAGTGAAGGAAGTGGCCGGGGGGAAGTCCAAGCTTGCCCTGGACAAGAAGGCCGCTGCCGTCATTGCCGCGATCACGATCATGCGGGACCAAATGAAACTCGACTGGAACGCAATCAACGACGTCCTCACCGCCTGGAAGTGCCAGAAGAAAGGGAAGCGCGCGACGCTGTACGAATACCGGGCCCATATGCGCGCCATTGAGGGCTACAACCAAGCCGTGTCGCTTCGAAACGACATGCCCGAGGATGTCTGGAATAGCATCTTGCTCATGGCCTGGGATAAACTAATGCAGAGCATTGAGCCAAAATTCTGGATTGTGCCAACTTGGGACTATATGAAGGTAATTAGAGAAAGGTCGGTGGGATAATTATGACTACTCGCGGCGAAGCGATTGCGTGGATCAAAAACAGGGCAGTTGAATACCGAAAGATCGCGGTCGATTCCATCAACAGAAACGACCACATGAACTCCATGGACGGGAAGTGCAGGCTAACACAAGACGAGGTCGATGCGATGCTAACTGATTTCGTGAACTATTGCGGAGCGCAACTGTGCTTGGACTATGGAATGTACACGAAAGATCTGGCAGAAGATGCAGGGGATATGAAATAATGCCGAACACTATATGCCCATCGTGCCACACTCCTTGGAGTAAGCACCTCGGAATCACCGGGACATGCCTGGCGCTGCAGCGCGCCAGCGAGACAATCACATCCCTCAAGGCGAAGTATTCAGAAGCCATCGATGATATCGAATCGTGGGGAGAATATGCCTCCGACTACTTTCAGGATAAATGGAAGCTTAAAGAGTACATTGCAGAACATCGCAAATCGCTAAGGGAATTGGGATGAGCGCAATCTGGGACAGAGAAGAAGAGCCAAGCAAAGTGCCAAAAGTCGATCCGTACCCTCCTGACTACGACGCCAAAGCGAACGAGGAGGCCAGGTGGGGTAAGATGCAATTCAGCGAGCGCGGCATCCCCATCCTCACCATCCGCGAGAAATGTGATTCTCTGGCGATTTGCCTGGAGAACGGGGACCACGAGGACGCCGAGGGCCACATCTGGGACCTCCTAAACCTAGCTATGGGCGGGTTCATACCAAACAAATGGGCCGAACAGATGATCGGTAAGTACGGGAACCCGACTCCCGTCAGAAATTCAGCCTCCGATTAAACTCATCCAGGGCCTCGCGCGTGGTCACCCATCCACGTATCGTTCTCCACGCGCGTAGCGACACGACATCGCCGGACCTGTTCTTCATCCCTCGCGACCTAGCGTTGTGCACTCTCGTTGCCGCACAACCCACCTCTTTCGCGACCATGGCAAACGTCATCCATAAATTCTCTGGCGGGACTTCCATATCTTTCTCCATTAGTTGACTTCCTCCAATGTATTATTGGCGAGAAGTAATTTTTCATTTTCTTTGTGCCATTTTTTCACGAGGTTCACAGAAACCCGACCTCCAGCAGATGGTCCAGCAATACTCCTTCAGAGCCCCAGACTCAACGAGGAATATATGGACCCAGCAAACGAACAAGACAACGCAGCCCCGTCATTTTCGAAAATGGTCGCAGCGGCCATGACCGACTCTCCAGTGGAGAGCACGCCAGGCTTTGACGCGGTTGCACCAGCAGTACATGAGCAAGCCACATCCGCACCTGAAGTCGTGTCGGAGGCTGCTCAGGAGCAGGTCGAGACACCTAGCGGTATCTCCGACGCGTTTGCCGCCTACCTTCAGTCCAAGGGACTCGACGTAGGTGATACCGACCCTGTGTCGCTCCACGAGAGCGCATACGAGCGAATCGTTGCCGGCACCCAAGCACTTTCTGAGCTTGAAACTCTGCGTGCCAGGCTAGCACAGCTCGAACAATCTCAGGCTGCTCCTCAATACTCACAACAGGCATCGCAGACATCACTGCCGCCTCCGGCCGCCGTGGCAGAGGCCGTCAAGGCCACTGAGCAGCGAATTTTCCAAGAACTAAAGCGCTACGACTCGTCCCTTGAGCAATACATCACTCGCGACGGGAACGGACAGGCAGTAGCCAAAGCGGAATGGGGCCGTGAAGCTATCGACGCGGCCAATGCGATCAATGCCTACGACCGCATGGAGCGAGAGCAAGCCGCCCGCCTCCTGCAGAATCCAAACCTGCTCTTTCAGGACAATAAGTCCGAATTCGAGCGGATCGCGGAAGAGAAGGCACTCAAGACTGTGCGGGCAGAACTCGAAGCCTGGAAGGCCGAGCAAGCCAAAAGCACACAAGAGCAAGCAGCGGCACAGGTTGCCTCTGAGTACGAGCGACGGGCCAACGAGTGGCACATGGCCAACAAGGCATCCCTATTCAAGCTCGGGCCAGACGGCGAGCCAATGGGTGAAATGTTCGACAAGTCGAAGCCGGCCACAACCCCCCTCGGAAAAGCATTCTTCCAAGAATACCACGCCCTTCAGGCCGAAATGACAGGCGTTTCCAATCTAGTGTTAATGAGCAAGGCCCTCCAGTACGCGAAACTGGCCGTGCCTCAGGCAGCACCAAAACCCGTGCCTCCGGCGCAACAGCGAGCGGCACTATTCGCACAACAGCGGGCAAGTGTTCCCAACCAAAGTGTCACCCCAGCCTCGGCTAGTGAGCTAGAGGCAGAACGGCCAAGTCGTTTGCGATTTGCTGATATGGCCAGGTTCAATCCTGACAATGCAGAAGTCATCAGCGGCTGGAAGTAGCTACTAACTAACCAAGGAATCTAAGACGTGGACAGTGCATTAAAAGAAGCGCTTTTGGTCGTTAAGACCACGGCCCCTCAATACTTCAAAGAAGCTACGGACCACACCGTCCGAAGCCGTCCATTGCTGAAAATGCTTCAGCAAACCGGCAACCTCATGTTCAATATGCGGGCCACCAAGTTCGTATGGCCAATCTTGGTCCGCGAACCCAAAGTACGTGTTGTTGACGGCGGCTCACGCACGGTGTTTGACCAAACTGACGCATACGAAAATCTCGAAATCGATCACGCTGAACTGGAAGCCACAGACAGCCTTGGCCGACGCGCGCAGATGATCAACGCGCAATCGCCACAGCAAATCGTCGACATCATCGGCGGCAAGATGGATCAATTGGTCCGCACAATGTCCCGTCGAATCGGCGCTGAGTTCTACGTGGATAACAGCTCCGGCGTGAACGTGAACCGCATGACCGGCATCCAGTCGTTCATTAAGGCAAGCGGCGCTGCAACGGACCAAGTGGCCTATCCATCCTCAGGCGCAACCTACGGTGGCAAGTCCATCGAACTCGCCAACCTTGGCGGACAGTGGTCAAACGACCTCGGCGTTGGGAACTACCCTAACGCTACTGTGGCAACTGACTGGCCTTTGGGAAGTGGTAGTGCCGAGTACGACTACAATAGTCCGAAAATGCTGAACTACAACGCCGACTACAACGGCGACACAGGTTGGAGCGACAACTGCCTCAAGCTGATGCGGCGCATGACTGAAGTCATCAAGCGCACGTCCGGCGAAGGCTCTGGACCAACGGTCCACATTCTTGGTCAACGCCTCCTGAACGAATTCAAGGACAAGATCGAGACCCGCGAGCGAAACTACATCTCGGACTACTCGAAGTCGATGGGCTTCCCGAGCATGATGACCTACGAAAACGCGGTTGTTATGACCGACTTTGATTGCCCGTCCAGCAAAGGCTTCGCAATCAACCCAAGTGAAATGGCCCTCTACTCGGTCCACTCCGACCTGTTCTTCACCGACGAAGACTGGGCCTCCCTTGAGCAACGCTCTGTGATGCTCTGTGGATTCCTGGGTAACTGGGTTCACAAGCCAAAGTGCACCGGCGCATACGTCGGCCTGTAGTAGTCAAAGCAAGACGGCCGCTCAGTGATGGGCGGCCATCGGCGACACGCTGTCGCCACCCTCCCCTTCAAACACAAGTAAGATCTAAGGAATAAAATGAGTAACACTAACGCTGGAATTTGGCCATTAGGCTACACCGAGGCTGGCAGCAACGACGCTGGCCTCTTGGGTCGCGAATACGCGGTGATGGATGACGCCACCACCACTGTCGCTGGTTTGCTGATTAAGCGCACCCCGTCTCCCGTGTTTGTCCGATGGGTAAAGAACACAAGCGGAGCAACTCTGGCCCCCGGAACGATTGTCAAGCGAGACACCTCGAACAACATTGACACTGACGTCACGTCCGCAAGC
>ERZ650310.62-NODE-62-length-31837-cov-5.252596_pt1 | contig 31837 bp, 31 predicted proteins | sample MGYA00376246_ERZ650310 | MGnify/ENA primary metagenome ERZ650310 (study PRJEB26733, sample SAMN07839286) | wastewater metagenome | biome: small river; feature: stream; material: water | place: USA: North Carolina | collected 2016-03-01 ...
ATCACGATAGATCCAGGCGCCAGTCTTCCATTGAGTATCAAGATATCCCTGACCCTTACCCGCTTCAATTGGTAATACATAGCCAATAACTGAATCCAGTTTTTGAGTGAAGACTCGCTTTAAGCGGGTACGCTCCATTTCATCATCGAGATTAGATTTGAATGGATCAACATTTACCGGAAGCTTGGATTCTCGCCAGAGGTAGTAAAAGGTATCCTCATAGGCCGGTTCAATAAAGCGATCTGGTAACCCCAAATTTTTCGTAAGCGTATGAATAAAGCGATCGGCATCTTTGCTGGTGTAAGTAATGGGATGGGACTCATCAGCGAAGAGTTTGGGGTTTTTCCAGATTGGCGTGCCATCGGCCCTCCAGTAAATCGAGAGAGCCCAGCGTGGCAATTGTTCCCCCGGGTACCATTTACCCTGACCAAAATGCAAGAAGCCGCCATCACCATATTCGGCTCGTAACTTTCCAACTAAATCTGTTGCATAAGCTCGTTTTGTTGGACCTAGGGCATCGATATTCCATTCGCGCTCATCACGTCCATTGACGGATACAAAGGTTGGTTCACCGCCCATTGTGAGGCGCACATCACCAGCCACGAGCTCTTCATCCACTTGCTCCCCAAGCTTCAGAATCTCGCCCCACTGTTCTTCTGTATACGGCTTGGTAACACGGGGAGATTCATAAATTCGGGTCACTTCCATGGCGTGCTCGAACTCAACCTCACACTGATCAACACCACCTTCGATAGGTGCCGCTCCAGATGGTTCTGGGGTGCATGCAACTGGAATATGTCCTTCGCCGGCCATTAGTCCTGAAGTTGGATCAATACCAATCCAACCGGCTCCTGGTAAATACACTTCACACCAAGCATGAAGATCAGTAAAGTCGACTTCGGTGCCGCTGGGCCCATCTAAAGATTTAACGTCAGGCTTTAATTGAATGAGGTAGCCAGATACAAAGCGTGCCGCCAGACCGCAGAGACGCAGTAAGTTGACCATCAGCCACGCGGAGTCACGACAGGAGCCACTTCGTAAATCAAGCGTTTCATCGGGAGTCTGTACTCCGGGCTCCATTCGAATGAGATAGCCAATGTCGCTTTGTACTTTTTGATTAATCTTGACTAAAAAATCAATCGTACGCATTTCGCTACGATCAATTGTCTTAAAATATTTATTTAGTGTTGCATTGCGCATTCTTCCGAGATAGGGGCGCAATTCTTTTTTAAGATCCGAGCTGTAGGTAAATGGAAAATTTTCAGCATCTGGCTCGAGAAAGAAATCAAATGGGTTATATACCGCCATTTCAGTCACCAGATCTACGGTGACCTTAAAGCGCGTTGTCGCCTCTGGAAAAACCAATCTGGCTTGATAGTTCGAGAATGGATCCTGTTGCCAATTAACAAAGTGCCCTTCAGGCTCCACTTTGAGAGAGTAAGAAAGAATATGGCTGCGGCAGTGAGGGGCCGGTCTCAGGCGAACGACCTGAGGACCCAGTTTGACTGGACGGTCATATTGATATTCGGTGACGTGATGGAGGGCGGCATGGATAGACATGTTGAAAGTCTATGTGTGCACCAATATGCAGAATTATTGCAGTGCACATAATTAGTGCCAAAAATCAGCTTACGCCCAACATTGGGTAAAAGAGGTCAAAAAAAGAGCATTTTTTAGTTTGACTGATATTTGAGGGGAATAAGTTGTAGTTGCACCCTTACCGAAAGTTGATATGCCTAAGCAAACCACTCTGACGATTAGTAGCAAAAATTATTCATCCTGGTCCTTACGCGGTTGGCTCATGCTGAAACTGTCTGGCCTTGCGTTTCAAGAGGTTCAGGTTGCGCCAGATGATGTTGATAACCGCGCCGAATTACTTTTGCTATCACCTTCTATTTTGGTGCCTCGATTGGATCATGATGGTTGCAAGGTCTGGGACACCCTCGCAATTGGCGAGTATCTCAACGAGTTAAAGCCAAAGGCCCATCTCCTTCCAACAGATCCGGTCGCTAGAGCGTACTGTCGCTCGATCTGTGGAGAAATGCACTCAGGATTTTCCGCGCTCAGAGCTTCCTTACCCATGAATATTAAGGCGAAATTTGATTCATTCAAGGTGTGGTCTAAAGCACAGATTGATATCAATCGTATTTTAGTGATTTGGCAAGATTGCCTCTCTACTTATGGCGGACCTTTTCTTTTCGGAAAAGAGCCTACGCTAGCTGATGCCATGTTTGCACCAGTAGTGACGAGATTCCTGACATACAACGTTGAGTTAGATAAGGCTTGCGAAAACTATTGCAAGCACATCATGGCTTTACCGGAGATGAAGGAGTGGGTGATGGGCGCCCTTGAAGAACCCGATGACATTGAAGAACTTGAAGTGGAGTTTTAATCATGAAAACACCTGCTGAATTTAAAAGTAACACTCAGTTTTCCCATGTAAAGCCTGGCGATACCCAGTTTCTTCCAGGAGGCTTAAGAGATTTTTTTCTTTATCGTGATCTTGGCGTGGCTAAGGCCACTAATGGCAAAGTGATTGCGCATTTAGTCAAGGCTAATAAGCCGCCCGTTAATGGCACTGGCTGGCACTATCACGTTGCCGAGTTTCAGATTGTGGTGATGACCAAGGGTTGGGCGCGCTTTATGTATGAGGACAAACCAACCTTAGTAGAGGCGGGAGATGTGGTGCATCAAATGCCCGGGATTGTTCACTACCTTTATGACTACTCTCCAGATATGGAGTACATGGAGATTGTTGGGCCTGCAGATTTTGGTTCTGTGCCAGTGGCCATTGGTCCGGCGGAAGTGCCCGGAGTAACGACATGGAAGTAGTAAAAACGATTAATCCACTAGCTTCAGATTTTGCGGTTCTGTTTCAGAGAATCATGAATCTCGCTCAGGAGCTTGATGGTATGCGTGAGCATTATCGCGAACTCTATCAAAGGATTGAGTCTGGGGAAATTGGAGTTGAGGAGGGTAATCCACCTGATCTTCTAAAAGAATTCCATGTTGCAGGGTTCGTGCACCTTTCCATCGTCGCTGCGCGCTCAGCACAGACAGCAGCCATTATCGCCAACGATGTTTCTCTTAGTCGTGTTTTTGATCCTTCACTAAAGGATTACGAGCGTGCATTTCGCCATATAGAAAGTAGGTCTAGTTAATGATGTATCGCGCCTATCAAACGTTTGCAAATCTGCATAATCCAATTCGCTTATTTGCGAGTGCTTCTGAGCGCGTATCAAATAATTGGTTTGGAAATTTCACTCTCAACCCTATGCAGAGATTAGCTGCACACTATGAGCAAATTTCATTATTAGGATTTACGCATACTCGGCCGGACTTTAAGATTAAAGAGGTGGTAGATTCCTTGGGCGAGAGTAAGGTAGTTTCTGAGGAGATTTTGCATTCAACCCATTTTTGCAACTTGATACGTTTCAAAAAGGATGGGATAGAGGGTCAGCCGAAGATTCTATTGGTAGCCCCGATGTCAGGGCACTTTGCGACTTTACTTGCGGGCACAATTAAAACGCTGCTCAAGGACCACGAAGTTTATGTCACCGATTGGTTAAACATTCGGGACATTCCATTGAGTTGTGGTGAGTTTGATTTTGACTCCTATATCGAGCACATCATTCAATTCTTGCAATATATTGGCCCTGGTACCCATCTGATAGCCGTTTGCCAGCCAACGGTAGCCTGCTTGGCGGCAACTGCGATCATGTCGGAGGATGCTAATCCCTGCGTCCCCGCCAGCCTCATTCTGATGGCTGGTCCGATCGATGTAAATCAGAGCCCCACAAAAGTGAATGAGTTAGCTACCAGTAAGCCTATGTCATGGTTTGAGGAAAAATTGATTGGCATTATTCCCGATCAATTTGGTGGAGTGGGGCGTCGGGTATATCCTGGATTTCTACAGTTGATGGCATTTATGAGCATGAATCCCGAGCGCCATGCCGATTCATTTAAAAAACTTTACGAGTATCGCGTCAACGGCGATAACGAAAAAGCTGATGTGATTCATGATTTTTATGAAGAGTACTTTGCCATCATGGATTTATCGGGGCCATTCTATCTAGAGACGATTCGCAAGGTATTCCAGGATTGCGATTTACCGAATGGCAGATTGATTTATCAAGGTCGCTTAGTAAACCCGAAAGCGATTAAAAAAACCTTTCTGCTGACAGTAGAAGGCGAGCGTGATGATATTTGTGGCATAGGACAAACGTTAGCAGCCCAAGATCTTTGTAGCGGCTTACCTGGGTACATGAAATCTCATCATTTACAGGCTGGTGTTGGCCATTATGGCGTGTTCAACGGCAAACGTTGGGATACCCAGATTTATCCTGTAGTACGTAATGTTATTCAATCATCTTTGTGAAGATAGGAGAAGGTATGCAAATATTCGTCACTAGAAAAATCATCGCCAGAAAGCGTTGCGATGATGGCACTGATAAAGGTTGTAGCTCTTTGACGCCGGGAAAATATTCTGCAAATAAAACCAACGATGGCGCATTAGAAATTTTGCAATCAAGTGGAGAGCCTCTTTACCTATTGCCGTTTATTTGGTGGGAAAGAATGGAAGAGGGCGATATCCTGCTGACTTAATTGGAGAGTGCTTCGCTTTTTCGGATTTGAGTAAATTTTTCTTCAAATTGGCGACGCATTTCTCTCCTGAGTTCTGCGGCCTTTTGGCGCCGAACCTCATCTGGATTTGATGGGTGAAACGCGGGCACATGAACTGGCTTACGACTCTCATCCATCGCAACCATCGTTAAAAAGCAACTATTAACGTGTCTTGTTTCTTGGGTGAGGATATCTTCTGCAATGACCTTGATACCCACTTCGATTGATGTGTTGCCTGTGAAGTTGACTGAGGCAAGAAAAGTCAGTAACTCACCCACATGAATAGGCTGACGAAAGGTCACCTGATCTACGCTGAGAGTAACTACGTGTCGACCGGCGTAGCGACTGGCGCAGGCGTAGGCAACTTGGTCTAATAGTTTGAGAACATCACCCCCATGAACATTGCCAAAGAAATTCGTTTTATCAGGCGTCATCAAGATGGTCATGGTGAGCTGATGGTTTGGCAGATTCAAGGGGTGACCTTCTGTAGCAATGGGTATCAAAAAAAGTGTTATTGAAAAATTACTCTAATTCTAATTTCTGCTTGGCAACAACACCTTTATAAGTTGCATACTCTGCAGCGATCTCCTTGGAGAACGCTTCGGGACCATTGACGTTAATGATCGAGCCAGTATCTTCAATACGCTTTCTCACGGCAGGATCTAAAACTGCTTTTTGAGCTGCCGCATAAATCTTATCCACTACCTCTTTAGGGAGGCCTGCTGGACCCAATAGACCGTAGTAAGCCATTCTGTTGGCTGGAGCTAAACCTACCTCTGCAAATGTTGGAACATTTGGCAATTGGGCCAGTCTCTTAGGGGCCGCAATCACAATTGGAATGAGTCGACCATCCTTGATGAAGGGGAGCGCTGAGGGTAAGTTATCAAACATGATGGGTACTTGTCCTGCCACTACGTCTACTAAACCAGGCCCCGCACCGCGGTAGGGGATGTGTACGATAAAAGTTCCAGACAAACTCTTGAAGAGCTCTGTTTGCATATGACCAATCCCGCCAGTTCCAGAGCTTGCATAAGAATATTTACCGGGATTCTTCTTGATTACTTCCATGAAGGTTTTGAAGTCACGGGCAGGGAATGATGGGTTCACCACAATCACATTGGGTGTCGCAGCAATATTGGTAATGGCTGTGAAGTCTTTTATCGGGTCGTAACCAATCTTGGCATTAATTGCAGGATTGGATGCAGTAGTCGAGACTGTCGCAATGCCTAGGGTGTAACCATCCTTGGGTGCACGCATTACTTCCAGTGCACCCACTGATCCACCTCCACCAGCTTTATTTTCAACAATAACGGGTTGCCCTAATTGTTTGCTTAAAGGATCGGCCATGCTGCGCGCAATGATGTCAGTACTCCCACCGGGAGCAAAGGGAACGATAATTCTGATCGGTTTAGTAGGGTAGGTCTGGGCAAACACGCCAATACTAGTTAAAGAGCTAAAGGCGATTACTGCAAGCTTGCTTACTAATGTCATTACTTGTTCTCCAAAGGTTTCAATCAGTGAGGATCGATTAAAGATCTTACTGCTTAGAATAGTGCAAGATAGCAGCCTTGCAAAGAATCTCTTCCCTGATTTGGGGGTGCGCAGCCCCACTTTAGGGATTGTTTAATTAAGTGGATCTTAAAAGGCAGCAAGACTTTTGAGTATGTTGACCTAGAGACCTCTACTTTTGGTTGCAGAGTTTATGAGTCCCGAAGGTGCCCTCAAGCTTTCAGCTAGTGCGCATTAGAGCTCACCAACACCAATTATTGATCTTAATAATTGGTGTTCAAGACTTATGGTGAGAAGTGAAGTAAAGCGATGGATATAAAAAACAAAGATTTTTTAAGTCTAATCGTATTTTGCTAGCTTTGCGACGCGTGCCCATTTCTCGGTCTCTTCTTTAATAATCAAGTCAGTTTTTTCTGGTGAACTTGAAATTGCTTCCGCACCTTGTTTTTTAAGAAAGTCTTGTGTTTCTGGTTTTTTGGAGGCATCTTGCATGGCTTTTGAAATCCTATCAATGATGATTTTAGGTGTGTCTGCAGGAGCCAGCAATCCATAGTAGGTAACTACTTCAAACTTATTAATTCCGGCCTCTTTTAACGTAGGTATCTCCGGTAAAAGTGTGGATCGATTCGCGCTCGTGACTGCAAGTATTTTTAATTTTCCACTGCTAATTTGAGCTGAGAGTGCAGGCAAGGTTTCAAAAACTACATCTATTTGCCCGCCCAGAAGATCGTTGATTGCTGGGCCACTTCCTTTATATGGGACATGTACTAATGATGCCCCAGATAACTGCTTAAAGTATTCTCCAGTCATGTGTTGAGTTGAGCCATTTCCTGCCGAGCCATATGTCAAAGAGTCTGGCTTCGCCTTGGAAAGCGCTATCAATTCTTTAATGTTGCTAACTGGCAAGTTTTCTCTAACCGCAATCGCTAGTGGTACTGAGCTACCAAGAGATATGCCCCTTAGATCTTTTTGTAGATCATACGGCGGCTTCTGACTGGGAACCGCGGCATGAATTGCAAGACTACCAATAGCTCCCAGCAGAAGGGTATATCCATCAGAGGCTGATTTAGCGGCTGCATCCGCACCTATTTCACCACCTGCTCCTGCCTTATTGTCTATAACAAAACTTTGACCCAGGGATTGTTGTAATTGATTTGCATATATGCGAGCGGTAATATCTGTTGCCCCCCCTGGTGGATATGGAACTATCACCCTCACTGGCTTACTTGGCCAGGATTGTGCAATCACATTGCCAGTTAATGTAACTAAAAATACCGCAAGATTGATTAGCAAAATTTTCTTTAAGACCATCTCTTGACCTCTCGATTGTAATTTTATAAATCCTAAATATTGGGACATACATTTTAAATATTATTGACATCATGACATACCGGGCTAAAATATGTCTACTAAATTAGTAGGTATGAGCTTGTTATTTTTTTAATTAGTGCGCTATGCATGGTTTCCCGGAAGGTGGCAGTGGGAATTTCTATTGACAGTATTTATTTTTGCAAGCTAGAAGGGTTGATATGAGCTCGGGATTTTCTTCGACAGACAAAAAAATCTCATTACAGGCTATGGTTGAGCGAGTCCCAAATGGCTCTTCTTTGGCTCTGGGCGGAAGTTTTTTACATAGGGGCCCGTTTTCATTTGTGCGTGAATTAATACGTCAGGACAAACGAGGTTTAGAAATAATTAAACAATCTCCGGGCTATGACATTGATATCTTATGTAGAGCTGGGGCCGTAACTAAAGTGCGCGCTGGAATTGTTGCAATGGAGGGTAATTTCGGATTGGCTGGCTATTACAGAAAAGCAATTGAAGACAAGCAGGTTGAGCTGGAAGAGCATGCCTGCGCTAGCTTAACCGCTGGACTAAGGGCGGCGGCATTTGGAATTCCATTTCAACCCTGTGGTGGACTGCATGGTAGTGATCTTACAAAAATAAATAACTGGAAATGTATTGATGATCCATTTCAAACTGGTAAATCTACATGGGTTATCCCAGCAATACAGCCCGATTTTGCTGTGATTCACGTTTCCGCAGTTGATCACTTAGGGAATGCGTATGTTAGCGGGACTGCTCACTGGGATCGGATTATGAGTAGGGCGGCAAAGAGCGTGCTTGTTGTTGCTGAAAAAGTAGTTGACCCTTCTTTTTTTCAGGCGCAGCCAGAGTCCACGTTAGTTCCATATTTTATGGTTGAGGCATTTGCAGTTGTTCCAGGCGGCGCATGGCCGGGATCATGTTGGCCAATTTATGAAATTGACTATCCTGGGGTCGAGGATTACCTTAGGCCTGGCGATCAGGCTTTACTTGAACATTTGGCTAAAGGCCCGGAAGTGGGGTTGGCGCTATGAATAACCAATGGTCAGCATTTTCTTATATTGCAATTAACTTAGCTCGCTTTATTAGACCTGGTGAAATTACTTTTAGTGGGGTTAACTCAACCTTGCCTATGTTGGCCTGCCTCTTGGCAAAAAAAGCTTACGATCATGATTTTATTTATATCAATGTGGCAGGAGGGGTAGACCCAACGCCCTCGAGCATTCCAATTTCAAGTTCAGACCCAGTTTTGGCTGAAAAAACTTCATCTATTTTTTCCAATGAAGATTTTTATGATTTATGCACGCGTGGAAGGATGGATCTTACCTTTTTAGGAGCGGCGCAGATTGATGGGGATGGTAATGCGAATAATTCCGTTATTGGAGATTGGCATGCCCCAAAAGTTCGTCTTCCCGGGGGTGGTGGTGGCGCGGTAATGTTGCCAACCGCACGCCGTGCTTGCACTTGGAGGACTGAGCATTCAACAAGAACTTTGGTTAAAAAGCTTGATTTCTTAACCTCTTGGGGTGGATTCCATGGGGTGGTAACCCCCATAGCTGTGTTCATTAAAAAAGAGAACAAATTGGCTTTACAGTCATGGCATCCTGAGTCGAGCTTGGAGGAAGTGATTAAGAGGACCGGCTTTCAGTTTGATTCTTCTGGCGCAATACCGACTGAGCCTCCAAGTCAAAGAGAGCTTAATGCACTTAAAGGATTGGACCACATGGGGAGGTTTGAGGCAGATGCCAATATTTCATTGCGTTGATAGGCTCCTTATAAAGAGGTTTTTGTATGCTTGAGATTAATCACACGCTAATTGACGAGTTTAGAAATTCTTGGGGCAATTCTCAGAACAAGTCTCAGATAGCTATAGAGGGGCTTGAAGAAAAAATAAGCTATCCAGATTTATTTTTTCAGGTTGGGAAAATAGCCGGTGCATTACGAGCTTTGGGAGTAAAAAAAAATGATCGAGTTGCCGTGGCAATTGAAAGATCGCCAGCACAGGCTTTGCATATTTTGGGGTGCATGGTTGCCGGTGCTTGCCCTTGCCCCTTTGAGCCTCAACTTGGACGCGAAGAGGTTGAAAGAAGGTTTGCAATCACAAAGATTAAGTGGTTGTTGTTTGATAATAATTCATCTCTTGATCAGGCATTTGAGGGTTTAGTTGAAGTAAAGAAAGTTAATATTCATACCCTGCAAGGCGCTGAGACTTTTTGGGCTACGGATATTCTTTTGGATGACCCCGGTTTCTTGTTATTTACATCTGGTAGTAGCGGTAAGCCGAAGGGTGTTTTGTTATCCCATCGCGGGATATTAACTAATGCAACTGGTATTGTTAGAAGTAGCAATATCTCTAAATTAGATCGATTTTTGCATGTTATGCCTCTGCATCACACAAACGGGGTAAACAATCAACTATTTGCGCCACTAATTGCTGGGGCAACAATATGTTTTGCTCCTCGATTTTCTCCATCTCATATGCCGGATTTGATGGAAAAATTTCAACCTACAGTGGTTACTGGTGTACCAACTATGTACTCCAGACTACTTAATATTGAATTTTCCAAAACATCCTTGGAAAATTTGAGAATATTAAGATGTGGTTCCGCGCCAATTACTGAGGAATTGCATAAGAAAGTTGAATCAAAATTTGGATGCCCTTTGGCGATTTCCTATGGATTATCGGAGGCAACTTGCACATCAACATTGAATCCTTTCGATAAAAGAAAGCTTGGTTCAGTTGGAAAGGTTCTTGATGGGCAGGAGGTTTTTCTGGATGCCTCTAGAGGAGGTGGTAGCGATGGCTCCGGTGAAATTTGCATTGGGGGCCCCAGTTTAATGATGGGCTATTTAGATGAAAGCTCAAATGGCATGCCTTTTTCCCCTGGTTCGATATTGCACACAGGCGATATAGGGCGCTTTGATTCGGAGGGTTATTTGTACATTACAGGTCGCATTAAGGAAGTTATTATTCGCGGCGGAGAAAACTTATCTCCGAATTTGATCGAAGAGGTAATTAGTGCCATTGACGGTGTGCAGGCTGTCTGTGTGATTGGGAAAGAAGATTTCGATTTGGGGGAGGTTCCGATTGCATTTATTGTAAAGAATCAATCTTTTTCTGGTGAAAATTTAACCAATGAAATATTGGACAGAGAAATTCTTCAAAAGCTTTCATATATTCACAAGCCAGTAGAGTATTTTTTTGTAAAGAGTCTGCCAGAGAATTCGGTGGGAAAAGTTGATAGAAAATCGTTAAAAAAAATGTTTGCAGATAAAAAAGAATTTTGATTTTGATTACTACTGTTTAAAATTGATGGCAATTAAATTATGCCTTTCTAATTTAAGCATTCTATATATGGGCACTATCTTTAATTTCAGGCTCGCAGACACTCGATATTGTGGCGGGGTAACATTTAGATTTGGTTTGCTGTAAGGTTAGAAAAAGGGGGTTGGAGTTGATTTAATGAATTCCCCGGCCATCAAATAACAGCAGACTGTAGCGGTAACTTTTGCAACATTAAACGCATGCCCTTAGTTGCATTAATTTTTCTAGTTTCAAAATCATGGACTAGGGCGGCTATAAAAATAAATGAGTTACATAACGATTCAATATAGGCATCGTTATCTGGATTACTTTTTAATAAATATGGTGATGTATGAAAATTCTTATTGTTGGTGCTGGTGGTGTTGGTGGGTATTTCGGTGCACAGCTATTGAGGGCTGGAGCAGATGTTACCTTTTTACTTCGAGGTAAACGGCATGAGGCTATTAAAAAAAATGGTTTAGTAGTAGCTAATCCAAAAGAGCGCTTGACCGTCTACCCTAAGATTGTGTTGAGCGAGGAATTGAGGCCTGAATATGACCTCATCATTCTTTCTCCGAAAGCATATGACCTTGATGGCGCCTTAAAATCGATTGAGGGTGCTTCATCTAAAGGCATCCTATTGCCATTTCTTAATGGCATGAGCCATATCAACAAGCTGGATGCGCGGTACGGATCAGATCGGGTAATGGGGGGAGTAGCGAATATTGTTGCGACCATTGCGCCTAATGGTGAAGTTCAAAGCATGTCAGACCGACATATTTTGACTATAGGACACAGGTCAGGTGCACATGAGATGGTGAGCAGGGAATTCTTTAAGCTATGTGAGCGCGCTAAATTTGATTCAGTTTATTCGGAGAATATTGAGCAGGCATTATGGAATAAATGGGCATTCCTTGCTACGTTAGCTGGCCTTTCTACTTTATTTGAGACCAGCATTGGTGAAATTTTGGAGGCCCCAGACGGTGGCGGAGTTATTGTTGGGATGTATTCTGAGGCATGCTCTGTAGCCGCTGAGAATCAACATCCAATTTCCCCGCAGATCAAATCCCAGGCTCTTGAGTTATTAACTAAGCAAGGCTCTACCCTAACAGCATCAATGATGAGGGATCTCAAGCAGGGATTTCGAACCGAGCATGATCATATACTGGGCGACTTACTTGACATGTCTAAATCTAAAATAACTAAACCTTATTTGACTGCAGCATACGTCAATATGTTGATTAGGTCTAAGTAAATTTAGGCCGGCCAAAAGTTAGATTGTTACGTAGATGCCGGCTAGCACAAAGGTCGCTATGAAAATGGTCTCTGTTAGCAACATTACAACGGGGGTCCAGCCCAGCAGGACAAGATCCTTAAAGCTTGTTTTAATTCCTGCAGCAGCTATTGCCAACACTAAGCACCATTTGGATAAATCGCTTGCAAGGCCAATCATTTTCTTATCGAACGTATTAAAGCTTGATAGTGCAACAAATAATAAAAAGAATAGTAAAAACAACGGAATGGTGGTGCTCTTGCTTGGCCGATTTACTTTTTTTTGAGAGTATTTTGAATAAAAATATGAAATCCCTAGTACGGCGGGCATCAGCAGCATTACTCTAAATAATTTCACAACGGTAGCAGAATCAGCACTCTGTTGGCTAATCATCATTCCCGCTGCCACTACTTGGGCGACATCATGAATCGTCCCGCCTAAAAAAATTCCTTGCTGCTGAAGTGTTAGTGAAGTCATATTTATTAATATTGGATAGCAAATCATTGTTAGAGTCGATAGAAGCGTTACACCAACTATCACCATTAGCGTGTAACGCTCATTTTCTTTTGTCTGTGGAAGGATGGATGCAACGGCCATTGCAGCTGAGGCGCCACAAATCCCAACGGAGGCGCCAGTAAGAAATCCCTCATCAATCTTGCGCTTCATCAGTTTTGCAAGAATAGTACCCAAGAGAATTGTTAGGCACATTCCAAGTCCCACAACTAGTGCCGTCTTGTATCCAATTGTTGATATTTCACTGATAGTGATTCGCACTCCTAGGAGTGCAACCCCAATTCTTAAAACTGTTTTTGCGCAAAAGTTTATTCCGGGGGTGATGTCCGGTATCTCCATTAAAAAATGAAGCGCTAATCCAAACATGAGGGCATATAGAAGTTGTGGGCCTCCGTATTGCCTTGAAAGGAATGTGGCAGCAAGGCCAACCATTCCGCAGATTGCAATTCCCTTGGAATTTTTTTTAGTTTTAGCAATGATTGGCATAATTAATCCTAAATAATGGGATGTTTGTATTATATGTTGCAATATAGATCAATTTTAGATTACTATTCACGTTATGGCATGAGAGCTATTAAATTTGTGTAAATTGCTTCACAAGTCCGCTTTAAAACTATTGCAAGAGAAATATATTTTTGAATGTTAAAATTAAATCCCAATATTTAGGATATTTAAGAGGGGTTTATGGATAAGACGTTACTTAAGGGTTTATCTATGCTGGAAATGCTTGTTGAAAGTTCTGGGGAGGCGCGCTCAGTAGAGGATGTCGCTGCAATGACCGGCCTTAGTAGAAGTAATGCCCATAGAACTTTGCAAACACTGATTAGTGCTGGTTATGTCGAAAAGAGCCCGTCAATTGGCGGCTATCGAAGTACGCTAAAACTGTTTGAGTTAGGTGTTCGTCAAATGCAGAGTTTGGATGTGAGAAAGTTGGCCCAACCATTTATCTCTCAGCTTGCTAAGGACACCGGAGAGACTGTTCATCTTTCGGTGTTGGATGGACTGGATGTTATTTACATCGATAAGGTTGATAGTCTTCAGCCAATTAGAGCCTACTCTCAAATTGGTGGGCGCGGACCTGCGTATGCAGTTGCTACAGGAAAAGCATTATTAGCTGCTCAAAATGAAGAATACATAGAAGCTTATAAAAATAAAATGGAACGATTTACCTCGGAAACGATCTATGATTTTGAGTCACTAAAGATTGAGCTAGCAAAGATTCGTCGAGTCGGATATGCGGTAAATAGGGGTGAATGGCGCGAGGGGGTTGGCGGAGTTGCAGCTGTTATTTACGATGGATTTGATGTTCCAGTAGCTGCCATAGGCCTTTCTGGGCCTCTTAATAGATTGAGTGTTGCCCGCATGAAAGATTTAGCGCCAAAAGTTCTCAGCTGTTCTCAGGAGCTCTCAAAAGCCCTCGGCTATCGCCGTGGATATTTTGGTGAATCAGTTTAATTTAGCTTGGTAAGGTAAAAAAGATCATGACTAGCGAGCTGCCATTGGATGGTATCAAAGTAATCGAATTATGCAATGTTGCCGCTGGCCCATTTTGTGGGATGCTGTTGGCCGACATGGGCGCAGAGCTAATTAAAGTTGAAAACCCTGAGGGTGGTGATACGTTACGAAGTTGGCCCCCGATTACAGAGGGCTTTAGCGAGAACTTTGCCTCATTAAATAGAAATAAAAAATCAATCACATTAAACCTAAAGCTATCCGAAGATGTAACTTTGTTCAGACGGTTGGTTAAAGATGCGGATGTATTGCTTGAAAATAATAGGCCGGGAGTGATGGATAGATTGGGCTTGGGATATGCATCTTTATCTGAAATAAATCCAAAGCTGATTTACTGCTCTATATCTGCATATGGACAGGATGGGCCTCGTTCAAGTGAAGGTGGATTTGATTTAACGATTCAGGCAATGAGCGGAATTATGAGCGTTACTGGTGAGAAAGATGGGGCGCCAGTCAAGTGCGGAGTGCCAGTATCAGATTTTACGGCCGGGCTTTACGGGGCCTTCTCTATTACGGCTGCGTTGCGTTCGGTTTCTAAGACTGGCAAGGGATCTCATTTGGATATCTCAATGCTCGGAGCCACGCTTGGCATCGCAGCATTACAAACTTCCGAATATTTTGGCAGCGGAAAAGATCCTGTCAAGCTAGGATCAGCTCATCCAAGGAATGCGCCATACAGAGTCTTCAAGGCAAAAGATAGCTATTTTGGAATGGCCGCCGGCAATAACGCGTTGTGGCGAGCGGTATGCGAGACGGTTGGTCGAAAGGACTTGTTGGATGATGACCGTTTTCAGAGTCCGACAACTCGAGCCAAACATCAAGATGATCTCTTGCTCATTTTGGAAGCCGAATTTGTAAACGAAACGGCCGAAGAGTGGTTAAGACGTTTTCGGGAAGCTGGAGTTCCTAGTGCCCCAATCAATTCATATTCAGAGGTCTTAGCCGACCCCCAGGTCGAATATATGGGTTGGATAAGGCCCATTGAGTTGCCTAATGGTGTAAAGACTAAAACTTTTGGATCTCCAATCCGGATTGACTCTAAAACATTAGATATCAGATTTCGGCCTCCAGCATTGGGTGAGCATAACGATGAAATTTTAAGTCTCTTGAAGGTTAAGGGGGAATAACGTGGATAAATTAGTTCATTCAGAGGTAGCTGGTGATGTTTCAATAATCACCCTAAACCGACCAGACAAGCTAAATGCAATGTCCATGGATATGGTTGAGCAATTACAAAATGCAGTGGACGATGCTCACGGACGAAGGGCGCGCTTAATTATTTTCAAGGGCGCTGGAAAAAGTTTTTGCGCTGGATTTGACCTATCAAATCTTGAGGAGGTTGAAGAATCTGAACTTTTAATGCGGTTTATAAAATTGGAATTACTTCTTCAGGCAGTGGCTAATTCCCCTTGCTTGACGGTGGCATTTGCGCAAGGAAAAGTTTTTGGCGCGGGGGTTGATTTATTTGCAGCATGTAAGCAACGTATAGCTGCTCAAGATGCTGTTTTTCGAATGCCTGGCCTTAAGTTTGGCCTAGTTTTAGGGACTAGACGATTTAGTCAGATTGTTGGAATTGAAAGGGCGCGAGAGCTATTGCAGGTGACCAGTAGTTTCTCTAGTTCAGAGGCTCTTCATATGAATTTCGTGCAAAGAATTGCAGAGCCGGCCATTTGGGAGGAGATATCTAGGGAGGCTGAGGTTTTCTCAACCCAGTTAGACCGAACAACTCAAGCTACGCTGTACTCGGTCTTAGGCGCAGAAAAATTTAATGATGTGGACTTAGCTAATTTGGTTCGGTCAGCCGCAAGAAGCGGCCTCAAAGACCGTATACGTTCATATATCAATAGCAAGTAGAGACTACTGAGAGGGTTTCATGAATAATTTTGAAAAAATTAAACAAAAAGATAGTGGTGTATTTCAAGAATTTATTGACTCAATGAATAGCCTGATGAGTTCGTCAAGTGACGAGAAAGAAATTTTGTCCAAAGGAAGGTTGTACCTAAAAAAACTGATATCAGATGATTCATGGCTGCCCGATGATTGCGCAAAGTCGTTTGCAGATAAGTATGCTCAGCACCTTTTATATAAAGACCCCATGGATAAGTTTTCTGTTGTGAGTTTTGTTTGGGGGCCCGGTCAAAAAACGCCAGTTCACGATCACACAGTTTGGGGAATTGTTGGCGTTCTTAGGGGCGCTGAACTTTGCGATGAATATTCTGCGAATGAAGATGCTATTCAGCCGCAAGATAGAAGTCACATTTTAAATAAAGGTCAAGTTGAAGCGGTATCGCCAACGATAGGGGATTGGCATCGTGTTTCAAATCATCTTCAAGATAAGCAGTCGGTCAGCATTCATGTATACGGAGGAGACATCGGAAAAATAAAGAGACACATGCTAAATGAGTCCGGAAAAGTGGTTGATTTTGTATCGGGATACAGCACAACTTAACTCTAATTTATCTGTCAAGTTAATGTATTAATTTAACAATTATTTATAAAGCGAAGGAAATATGAAGGTTACTAGCGTAGAGCCATTTTCATGTGATGCAGGGTGGAGAAATTATTACTTTTTAAAGATAACCACTGATAATGGAACCATTGGGTGGAGTCAATATGATGAGGGCTTTGGTTCTCCAGGCGTCACTCATGTAATTGAAAAATTATCCCCAATACTCATTGGCCAAAGCGTTTTTGAGCATGAAAAATTCTTTGCGGATGCTTATTCTCGTACAAGACCTGCTACTGGTGGCATTGCGTCGGAGGCGATTGGTGCAATTGAAAATGCGATGCTCGATGCTAAGGCAAAAATTTTAGGGGTGCCATGCTATGAGCTTCTGGGTGGGAAAGTGCGCGATACATTACGCGTTTATTGGTCCCATTGCCCAACATGGAGAATTAATCATCCGCAATACTATGGCCCTCCAGTCACTGATCTGGATGGCGTTAAAAGGGTGGGCGAGGAGGCAAAAGCTAGCCAATTTACTGCAATTAAGACAAATTGGTTCGTCCATGATGAGTCCCCTTTGAAAGCTTGGCGCCCAGGTTTTTCTGCGCCTTATTACCCAGAGCTTAATGTTGATAAGAAGATGTTGAGGAACTTACGCGCGCACTTAGAGGCTTTGCGTGAGGGAGCGGGACCTGATATGGATATTTTGTTGGATGTGAATTTCCATGCGAGGACAGAGGGATTTCTAAAAATCCTAAAAGAAACTGCAGATCTAGATTTATTCTGGGTTGAAATCGATAGCTATAACCCCGAAGCTCTGGCATTCATTCGAAGCAAGAGTAATCACCCAATCAGCTCGTGTGAAACCTTGTTTGGCTGTAGAGAGCTACTCCCATTCTTGCAAAATAATTCAGTCGATGTAGTCATTATTGATGCGGTGTGGAATGGTGTGTGGCAGTCAATGAAGATGGCGTCATTGGCAGAAACATTTGATGTAAATATTGCTCCCCATAATTTTTATGGTCATCTTTCTACATTCATGAATGCGCATTTTGCCTGCGCTGTTCCAAATTTCAGAATTATGGAGACAGATATAGATCGCCTATCGTGGGAGAAGGAGCTATTTACTCACGAGCCCGAATATAAAAATGGACACTTAGTTGTTCCAAATAGACCAGGTTGGGGAACTGATCCCATAGAGGAGGCTTTAAGAAAGTATCCGGCGAAAACTGGTGGCGGCCTATTGCAGCCACAACAACGTAAATAAAGTTTTAGCAGTAAGTAGTGGTTGAAGTAATCATTTTTATAAATTTAATTAAGGAAAAATTATGTTGAACGATTGGTCAAATACACTCATAAATCTTCGTAAGGGTGCAGCACGATTGCTGGAAGGTAACCCAAAGGTATTTGCGGCATACAAAGGCCTAAATGAGGCGGTTGCTGGGTCATCAGTATTAGATGCTAAAACTCGTGAATTAATCTCTATGGCTGTAGCCGTTACTACTCGTTGTGATGGATGCATATCATCGCATATTGATGCTGCAATTAAGGCCGGAGCAACTAAACAAGAAATTAGCGAGGCATTGGGCACGGCTATCGCCTTAAATGCTGGGGCTGCATTTGTGTACTCCGTACGGGCTTTAGAGGCTTATGACCAAATGAGCGCTAAGACTTAATTAGCAAATAAATTTGTTTAATACATTCGGCGCCTATTAAGTGGAATACCCGTCTCACCCAACCATATTTTCTCTTATTGAAGAGAAAAGTAGGGTGGCGCCGAAACATATTGCCTTGGTTGATGGCTTAACCAGAAAAACATATGAGGATTTTTATAGTTCTGTATTGATAGTCTCTGATTATTTGCTTGGTATGGGCGTAAACAGGGGCAATCCAATTATGCTGGTTGGGGAAAATAGTATCGCATTATGTACCCTGCTTTTAGCTGCTGCAAAAATTGGGGTATGTGTGGTGATGGAAAATGCTCGACGCGTCTCTCCTGAAATAAAAAAAATAATTGAGTGCTCTAGGCCATCGCATATCTTTTATCTTCACGCCAATTCAGAAGATGCTAAAAGGCATTCATTTGATACGACTGCAGACTTAGTCTCAACACCCGAATTAGGGGAATTTGGTTTGGTGAGAGGGTTACTAGCTGAGCCTCCCAATCATATTGATGCTGATGTCGCTATTATTATTTACACAACTGGAAGTACTGGTACCCCAAAAGGTGTCATGCTAACGCATGATAATTTATTGTATATAGCCAGAATGATGAAGCGCTATAGATCGATTGGATCTAGCGACAAAATTTATGCAGTATTACCATTTACGCATGTAATGGGTTGTGCATCGGTTCTGCTTGGGGGCCTTCATGGCGGTGCCACGCTTTTCTTGATTTCTAAATTTAATCCAAAGGAATGTTTGGATTTAATACTAAATCATGGAATTACAGTTATGCAGGGCGCCCCCGCAATGTTCTCAAAAATAATTGAATACTGTAGTTTGAATGAAATTACCCACTTAGAGACCCTTAGGTTTATTGGTTCTGGTGGAGCCCCATTGGATAAAGATCTTAAGAAAAGAACAAGACAGCTATTCGGATGTGATCTTCAGAATGGTTATGGCCTCACCGAAGCCGCGTCAATTTCATGGACTCGCATGGATGAGTCAAATGATGATGACTCTGTAGGGAGGCTACTAGAGGGTGTTGAGGTGTCTTTTCGTGACTCAAATTTTAACGTTGTTTCCAATGGTGAAACCGGAGAACTTTGGTGTAGAGGTCCCAATTTAATGCGGGGATATTTTAATGATTCCGCTCTAACATCTGCTGCAATTGATCCTAAAGGCTGGTTCAATACCGGCGATCTTGGATTTCAACATTCAGATGGCCGGATCTTTATTGTTGGTAGAACAAAAGATTTAATTATTAAATCGGGATTTAATGTTTATCCACTTGAGATTGAAGCGCTTCTAAATTCCCATCCAGAGATTATCCATTCCGCTGTTGTTGGAAAGCAGGTGGATGGAAATGAGAGAATTCATGCATTCGTAGAGATTAATAAGGGCTCCTCACTTAGTGGTGGAGAGATTGCAGCATTTCTTGCTGAAAATCTTTCGCCATATAAACGACCCGATAGTATTCAAGTTTTACCTTTTTTACCGTTGTCGGCAAATGGCAAGGTATTAAAGTCTCAACTTCTGATCGAGCATGCCAACCATTAGGATGATCTTATGAACCCATCAGTCATTTATAGCTCACAAAATAATATAGCAACAATCACGATTAATCGCCCAGATCGACTCAATGCCATTAATGAGGAGGTGGAAATTGGGTTGGCTTCAGCCTGGCGACGTTTTAATGATAGCGATGATCGAGTCGCAGTCCTAACTGGAGCAGGTCAAAGAGCGTTTTCCGTTGGTAAAGACTTTAGTTATGATGCTACCCCAAACTATAGAAAATTTACACCTGGATTCGATATCCCAGTTGCGAAACCAATTATTGCCGCCGTAAATGGCTGGTGTATTGGCGGTGCAATTGTATTGGTGCAGATGTGTGATCTTTGTGTTGCAAGTGAAGACGCAAAATTTACCTACCCTGAAGCAAAACTTGGATTTGCTGGGGGTGCAATTTCGTCAATTGCTGCAAGAATGCCTCACAAAATTGCAATGGAGTTATTGCTTCTTGGAGATGAGATAACTGCAGAGAGAGCTTATCAAGTCGGTTTTGTAAATAAAGTCGTATCTAGCGATAAGGTCCTTGAGGCTGCATACAACTATGCCGAAAGACTAGCAAAAAATGCTCCGATGGTTCTTGCGATGTTAAAGAATTTTGCATTACAAACACTGCCAAAAGGGCCGATGGAGCTTGCGAGTCTTGCCATGCGTGAAGTTGATGCGGTTATGGATAGTGATGATCGCATTGAGGGAATGACCAGCTACTCTGAGAAGCGACCACCTATTTATAGGGGTAAATGATGAAATTTCATTTTATCGGTTCAGGCGATGCATTTGGCAGTGGCGGAAGGTTTAATACCTGCTTTCATATAACTGGGGAGACAGTAAATTTTTTAATTGACTGTGGGGCCTCATCTTTAATTGCTCTTAAAAAGAGTCAAATTGCTATTAACGAAATTGACGCAATTTTCTTTACGCATTTCCATGCAGATCACTTTGGCGGAATTCCTTTTTTTATGCTGGAGTCTCAATTTTTTTCAAAGAGGGAAAAACCTTTGACATTAATTGGCCCAAGGGGGATTCATTCCTGGTATGAACGGGTGATGGAGACAAGCTTCCCAGGATCTTCAAAGACTCCCCCCAAGTTTGATCTAAATTTTGTGGAGATAAACCCCGGAGCTAGTTATACAGTAAATAACATTACTGTACATCCCTATCAGGCACATCACGGAAACGTTAATGGACCATTCTTGTCTTTACGTTTTGCCTGTGAACAAAAAACCTTTTCCTATACCGGAGATACAGAGTGGACGGATGAATTAATTAACGTTGGAAATGATGTTGATTTATTGGTGGCAGAGGCATATTTTTTTGAGAAAAAAATTAAATATCACTTGGATTTAAAGTCAATTGAAGAAAATAGTTCAAGGTTAAAGCCAAAGAGATTGATCCTGACGCATATGAGTCAAGATATGTTGAGCAGAGCAGATGAGTTGACTTATGAGTTGGCAAGTGACGGTTTAATTGTTAATTTTTGATATCGCCTGTATATAAATATTAATATAAGTGGAGGAGTGAATAATGAACTATAAAAACCTATTATTGAAATTGATGGTAGCGCTACTTACGGTTGGTTTTGCCAACCTTTCTCATTCGGCCTGGCCTGATGATAGGCCGATCAAAATCATCGTACCGTTTACACCCGGAGGTACAACGGATATTTTGGCGCGTGTTATTGGTCAACAACTTTCAGTGCGACTAAAGCAAACAGTCATTGTTGATAACAAGCCAGGTGCAGGCAGTATGTTAGGGACTCAAGAGGTTGTAAGATCGGCTCCTGATGGCTATACGATCCTAATGGGGACAACGGCAAACGTGCTAAATCATTTCTTTTATAAGAATCCTCTTTACAACATGCGCACCGACTTAATGCCAATTACACAAGTTATTAGCATCCCTAATTTCATGGCCGTTAATGTTGATTTGCCTGTCAAAAACATACCTGAATTAATTAAATTAGCCAAAGAAAAACCTGGAACGATTAGCTGCGCTCATTCGGGTGTTGGGACTTCGCCATTCATGGCCTGTGAATTATTTAAAAGTATGACTGGAACGGATATTGTTGCCGTAGCTTATAAAGGGGGCGTACCAGCAATGCAGGATGTAATTGCAGGACATGCCCAATTGTTTTTTCAAAGTGAAGGCTTGCCAAACATTAAAGCTGGCAAGGTGCGGCCAATTGGCGTGACCACTCCAAAGCGCTCTACATTTTTACCTGATGTTCCGGCAATTGGTGAAGTTGTAGTTGGCTATGATGTTACTGGTTGGTATGGATTTTTTGGCCCAGCGAAATTATCTCCTGCGATTGCTGATCGTATTAGCAAAGAGGTGAAATCAATTCTGGCAACACCAGAACTTAAGACTCGTTTAGAGGCAATTGGCGCTGAGCCAGTTGGTAGCACCCCTCAGGAATTTAGAGCCTTTTTGGATGCGCAATTACTTTATTACTCCAAAATCATTCCAAAGATGTCAATTTCACTTGATTGATATTGCTTAAATAAAACACTAGGCGCCAAATGAAAATTGTAAAAGCAGAAATTTTTGATATCGACTGTCCTGAAAGAGGGCCCTGGCATCCCGTTTTACTTCGCCTTCATACTGATGAGGGTATTAGTGGAGTTGGAGAGGCTGCTATGGCATATGGAGTTGGTAGAAGTGGTGCTGCAGCCATGACCAAAAATTTAGTTGAATCATTTGCAATAGGTGCAGACCCATTTGCAACCGAAAGGCTTTGGGAGAATATTTACCGAAGCTCTTTTTGGGGGCTTGGCGGTGGCCCTGTCATATATGGCGCTATGAGTGCCATTGATATGGCTTTATGGGATATCAAGGGTAAGGTATTGAATCAGCCAATTTATCAACTCTTAGGCGGTAAAACAAATGATCAGTTGAGGTGCTACGCAAGTCAACTTCAATTTGGCTGGGGCACTCAGAAAGTTTTATCCTTAACTGATCCCTCAGACTATGCAAATGCTGCCTTAACTGCTGTTTCAGAGGGATATGACTGCGTCAAGGTTGACCCGTTAATGTTTGATGAAAATGGCATGCGACATTACGACCTTACTCGAATGTTTAAGCCAAAACAGTTGCGGATGTATGTGGATAGAATTTCTGCAATAAGGGATGCCGTTGGACCGGATATAGACATTATTCTTGAGGTTCATGGGGCGACTAGCGTTTCCTCTGCTCTTCAAGTTGCTCGTGCATGCGAAGATCTTGATTTGATGTATTTTGAAGAGCCGGTAAATTATATGAATTCTCGTTTGCATGAAAAAGTCGCAGCAGGAACGAGGATTCCAATTGCAGGAGGCGAGAGGATATACACAAGATCGGGGTTAAGGCCATATTTAGAATCAATGAGCCTGGAGGTATTGCAGCCTGATATTGGATTAACTGGCGGTTTTACAGAAGCAAAAAAAGTTTGCGATTACGCTCATATGTATGACGTCGGTATTCAGATGCACATCTGTGGTAGCCCAATTTCAACGGTTGCGGCATTGCATCTAGAAGCAGTAATTCCAAATTTTCTGATTCATGAGCATCATACATATGCTTCAAAGAAGTGGAATACAGAGCTGTGTATTCAGGACTATCAACCAATCAATGGGCAGTACTCAATTCCTGATTTACCTGGATTAGGCATTGAATTAAATGACGATATAGTTAAAAGATCACCTTTTGTTACGGTTAAATAGATTGTTTATGGATGATATTTCAGTAGAAAAAGCAATTACATCGCGGATGTCAGTTAGGGCATTTGAGGGTCGGGATATTGCTCGAGAGAAAATTCTTCAACTTCTTAATGTTGCGAGTAGGGCGCCTTCTGGAACCAATACGCAGCCGTGGAAAGTCTATGTCCTTAAGGATCAGGTGCGGCAGGATTTGTGTCATAAAGTCTCTGCGGCATACGATACCGTTGCCGTCAATCCAGAGTTGGCGAATGAATATCGGCCTGGATACAGTTATTACCCGGAAAAATGGTTTAGCCCCTATATCGACCGACGTCGCGAGAATGGTTGGGGCTTGTATGGTTTATTGGGAATCACTAAGGGTGATAAGGACAAGATGCATTCACAGCATCGCAGGAACTTTGAGTTTTTTGGCGCTCCAGTTGGATTATTTTTTACAATCGACAAAGATCTTGGCATTGGATCTATGCTTGATTACGGCATGTTCTTGGAAAATTTCATGATTGCGGCGAAAGGCGAGGGCCTTGATACTTGTCCTCAAGCAGCATGGAATGATTATTCTAAAATTATTCTGCCATTTATTGGGGCACAGCAAAATGAAATGCTTGTATGTGGGATGGCGTTGGGGTATGCCGATAAGAACAATATTGTGAACACATATCACACCCCTCGCGTTCCCGCAGATGCATTTACTACTTGGGTGGCGTGATTCTCATAGTTGCGGCAATTTTGGTTAAAAATTTGAATTTTAAGTGAGGCCCGAATAAGCGTGGAGGTTATTAACAAAACTCGTAATACTGAATTACCTTTAACTGATGACATCCGGCTTCTAGGAAAGATTCTGGGCGATATTGTCCGAGAACAAGAGGGTGATGCTGTTTATGGGCTGGTCGAGCAAGTTAGAAAGTTATCCGTCGCCTTTCATCGGGATGCCAATCAGAAAGCCAATCAAGAGCTCACCAAATTACTTAAGGGATTGAGTAGCAATAGTGCCATGAAGGTGCTTAGAGCCTTTACTTACTTTAGTCATTTGGCTAACCTGGCAGAAGATAGGCACCACATTCGGCGCCGCGTGGCTTATGAGCGTATTGGCAGTTATCAAGATGGCAGCATTCCAATGGCCATGAAAAAGCTTCATGCAGCAGGCGTGACAAGCAAGATGATCTCCAAGACCTTGGAAGAAAGCCTGATCTCACCAGTATTGACTGCGCACCCAACTGAAGTGCAAAGAACTAGTATTTTGGAGGCTGAGCGCGACATTGGTAATTTATTGACAGCGCGCGACCAAATTAAAGAATCCTCTAGAGCAAATAATCCTCAAAAAGACGCTCTTCTCAATAAAGAGCTCAAAGCGAATGAAGAGCAGATTCGTGCACGCGTACTCCAGCTCTGGCATACCCGCTTATTGCGCTTTACCAAGCTCACTGTTGCCGACGAAATTGAGAATGCTCTAACGTATTACGAAACAACTTTTCTAAGAGAAATTCCTAAGATTTATGCCCAACTAGAAGATTCATTAGCGGGTAACTCTGTGGCTAGCTTTCTGAAGATGGGCCAGTGGATTGGTGGTGACCGGGATGGCAATCCCAATGTAAGCGCTAAAACTCTTGAGTATGCTGTTACTAGGCAGGCTGAGATGGTGCTCAGACATTATTTAACTGAGATCCATCACCTGGGTAGAGAGTTGTCAGTTTCCGCATTGCTTCTGAAGTTCCCTAAGAAGATGCAAGAGCTTGCTGCTGCATCACCAGATACCAATGAGCATCGCCAAGATGAACCCTATAGAAGGGCTCTAACAGGTATCTACTCAAGGCTGGCAGCTACGTTGAAGGCGCTCACTGGCACAGATGCAGCGCGTCATGCAGTTGCGCCACAAAACCCATATACCAGCGCACAAGAATTTCTTTCTGACCTCAAAACTATTGAGGCCTCTTTGGTTTCTCAGGGCGCAAAGGCGTTATCGGATCGTCGCCTGCGCGGCCTGATTAGAACTGCTGAGGTGTTTGGTTTTCATTTGGCAACTGTGGACTTACGTCAAAGTTCCGATATGCATGAAGCTGTTCTGTCGGAATTGCTAGCAACAGCCTCAATAGAAAAGAATTACTCGAGCCTTTCTGAAGAGCAAAAACGTGAGCTCCTACTATCCCTGCTAAAAGATCCGAGACCGCTGCGCGTGGTTGGTCATCAGTATTCTGATTTTGCTGTGTCAGAGATTGCGATTTTTGAGATGGCCAAGAAAATGCGTCAGCTCTTTGGTGATGAAACGATTCGTCATTACATCATTAGTCATACTGAAACTGTCAGCGACTTATTGGAAGTCTTATTGCTTCAAAAAGAAGTGGGGTTAATGCATGAGACTTTGGGAAAAAAACCTTCGGTAGATTTAATCGTTGTTCCGCTATTTGAGACTATTGAAGATTTACGTAATGCCGCTCCAATCATGCAAGATTTTTATGTCTTGCCAGGCATTCTTGATTTAGTAAAACGATCTGGCGCTGAGCAAGACATTATGTTGGGTTACTCTGATTCCAATAAAGATGGCGGTATTGTCACCAGTAATTGGGAGCTGTATTGCGCTGAGCTCGCCTTAGTTAAGGTGTTTGAGTTCTTGGAAGAGGCGCATGGAGTCAAACTGCGTTTATTCCATGGCAGGGGCGGCACAGTAGGTCGTGGAGGTGGTCCAAGCTATGAAGCTATCCTAGCTCAGCCCCCTGGAACTGTACGCGGTCAAATCCGACTAACAGAGCAGGGTGAAGTGATTGGCTCCAAATACGCTAATCCTGAAATTGGCAGGCGTAATTTAGAAACATTGGTAGCCGCCACATTGGAGGCAACTTTACTAAAGCCGACCAAACAAGCAAGCAAAGCCTTCTTAGAAGCTGCTGCCCATATTTCACAAGTGAGTATGGATGCCTATCGTGGTCTGGTATATGAAACCCCTGGCTTTGCAGAATACTTCTTTGATGCCACGCCAATTCGAGAGATTGCCAAGCTCAATATTGGTTCTCGGCCGGCAAGTCGCAAAGCAAGCCAGAGGATTGAAGATTTAAGGGCGATTCCTTGGGGGTTTAGTTGGGGGCAGTGCAGACTCACTTTGCCTGGTTGGTATGGCTTTGGTTCAGCGGTAGAAGAATTTCTTAATCAGCCCAAAGCTACCGATAAGAAAGCTGCTCTAGCTTTGCTTCAAAAAATGTACAAGGAGTGGCCATTCTTTAGAACACTGTTGTCTAATATGGATATGGCATTGGCAAAGAGTGATCTGGCTTTAGCCTCTAGGTATAGTGAATTAGTGCCAGATCCGAAGTTGCGCAAAAAAATCTTTGGGGCTATTGAGGCGGAATGGAATAAGACCGTCAATGCATTGAACTTAGTCACTGGAGTGAAGATCCGTTTAGCAAAAAATCCAGCATTGGCTAGGTCCATTCGAAATCGTTTCCCTTATATTGACCCACTTCATCATCTGCAGGTCGAGTTAGTCAGGCGTTATCGCGCTGGAAAGCATGACGAGCGAGTACAGCGGGGTATTCATATTGCGATTAATGGCATTGCAGCGGGATTAAGGAATACAGGCTAGGTTGATGGTGATTTGCTTAGCATAGACTTTCTGTCAATGGCGGGAAGTTCATCAAAATTATCTAGCCCCAAAAGCAGCAATTGCAAAGTCAATTAAGGTTTTTACGCGGACAGATGACTTATGCCTTTGGGCATAGACAGCATATATATCGGCATCAGGCGTATCAAAGTTTTGCATTACCTGAATAAGTCGTCCAGATTGAAGATGTTGTGCAACATCCCATTCTGCTCTGAGAACAATTCCCTGACCATCAAGCGCCCAATTCACTGCAATGCCACCATCATTGGTCGTTAGATTGCCACGAACTTTTGCGCTATCAGTAAATTCATTTTTAGATTTACCTCTTCCGCTAGAGAAGCGCCACAAGCCATAACCTTCATCACCCTGCCTAATTCCGATGCAATTATGTTTTATTAGGTCACTTGGAGATTTGGGCTCACCACACTCCTTTATGTAGGCGGGTGATGCAACCAGTATTCGTTTATTGGGAGCTATTAATCTAGCAATGATCCTCGAGTCAGGTGGGTGACCAAACCGAAAACAAACATCATAGGCATCATCTGTAATTGGCGGTGGATTAACGGATAGCTGTAGTTGAATATCAACCTGGGGATATTTTTTTACATAATCAGCAATTAAAGGGGCGATATGGCTTCGGCCAAAGCCCAGAGTTGCATTCACTCTTAGCAACCCTCGTGGCGCATCAGTTGAACCCCAAAGTGTGTGTTCTAGATCATCAATCTCGCCCAAAATACGTCTTGCGTGGTCTAGATAAATTTCACCTTCATGGGTAAGGCTCATTCGTCTGGTAGTTCTGTTAACTAGAACCAATCCCAGTCGCTCCTCCATTTGGGCTAAATGTTTACTGACTGCTGCAGTAGTGACCCCAAGCTCTCGACCAGCCGCACCCAAGCTTCCAGAACTGATTAGTGTCGAAAAGAAACCCAAATCTGCAGGATTAATGCCTTTTGCCATGGAGACTATTAATTAAAAGTTAACTATGGTTTAACTTTATACATGATTTTTTAATACCCTTCAATTTTATATTGCCAATATTCCTAAAGCTAACGGGCACATGGACACAATTATTGGAGGGGGCGAGATGTTAAAAAAAGTATCAAAAAATAGCATAGCAAGTTTGATGCTGTGTGGTTTTGTTGGGGCGGCATTTGCACAGGGCTACCCAGTCAAAACAATTACCATCATCGTGCCATTCCCTCCAGGCGGAACAACGGATGTATTGGCTAGGGCAGTTGCTCAAAAACTCGGACCAGCCTTGGGTCAATCAGTCATTGTTGATAACAAGCCAGGTGCCGGAGCAACTCTCGGAGCCGGTTTGGCTGCCAAGTCAGCGCCTGATGGATATACCTTGTTTATGGGTGCTGTACATCACACCATCGCCCCGGCTGTTTATAAAACATTGCCATATAACTTTGAAAAAGATTTTGCACCAATCACTACCGTAGCGTTAGTGCCAAACATCATGGTTGTTTCTGAAACATCACCCTATAAAACTGTTAAAGACGTAGTGGCGGCTGCTAAAGCGAAGCCTGATTCACTTTCTTATGGCTCAAATGGAAATGGTACAGCTCAACACATGATCGGTACGCAGTTTCAGATGCTAACGGGTACGGAGATTCTTCATGTCCCATACAAAGGCTCTGCGCCCCTAGCAACGGATTTAATGGGTGGCCAGGTAACCATGTCATTTGACACCATTACCCCTGTCTTACCATTTATTAAAGATAAAAAGTTACGCCCATTAGCGGTTACAACCGCAAAGCGTTCTTCTACATTGCCCTCGGTGCCAACTATGAAAGAGTCTGGCATCAATATGGACATTGGTACATGGTTTGGCTTACTGGCCCCAGTAGCAACACCTAAGGACGTTACGGCCAAGCTCAATGCTGAAATTGTCAAGATCATTAAGTCGCCAGAATTTCAAAAGCAGATGTTCGATATTGGCGCTGAGCCTGTAGGCAATACACAGGCGCAGATGGCAAAACAAATATCCGAAGAAACAACTAAGTTTTCTGGTCTTGCCAAAGCGGCAAAACTGGCAATTGAATAACTTACCCAGCATTCCACCAAAAGGAGCAACTCGTGAACAAGCAATCATCCGTAGTGGATAAGGAAGTGGCTGTAGCGGACTTAACCAATGTCCTATCTAAATTTACTTCCTATATCGGCAAACGCTTGCCAACAGACGTGACCACCAAGTTGGGTGAACTCCGCAGTAAGGAAGTTAACTTCCTGGCAAAAGAGGTTTTTGAGTCTATGCGTGAGAACCAAGAGCTAGCGGACAAGTTAGATCGTCCAAGCTGTCAAGATACTGGAGTTATTCAGTACTTCTTGTCTGCAGGATCTAATTTCCCTTTATTAGGCGAGTTAGAAGATATTTTGCTCAATGCCACCAAAGGCGCAACTAAAGAAGGCCCATTGCGTCATAACGCTGTTGAGACTTTTGAAGAAAAAAACACAGGCACCAACACCGGCTCCAAGATTCCTTGGCTTGATTGGGAAATTATTCCGGGTGCAGACCACTGCATCGTCGACGTGTATATGGCTGGGGGTGGATGTACATTGCCAGGAGCCGCAAAGGTTCTAATGCCAGGCCAAGGCTATGAAGGTGTTGCGGAGTTTGTATTTGATGTAATTACCTCTCGCGGCGTTAATGCTTGCCCGCCACTGCTAGTTGGCGTTGGCGTTTCGACCTCTGCTGAAACTGCTGCGCGCTTGTCTAAAAAGGCAATTCTTCGCCCCGTAACTTCGAGCCATCCAAATGCGAATGCCGCATTAATGGAAGAGTTGCTAACTGATGGTTTGAATGAGTTGGGATTGGGCCCGCAGGGACTAACTGGGGCTAATAGTGTGATGGGAGTGAACATTGAGTCATCAGCACGCCATCCATCAACCATTGGTGTAGCAGTCTCGACCGGTTGCTGGGCTCACCGCCGTGGCAAGATCAAGATTAATGCCGATATGTCTTATGAAGTTATCTCTCATGAAGGATTCAAGCTGTGAAGAAAATTCTACAAACACCAATCAAAGACGAAGACTTGGAGGCATTAAATATCGGTGATGTGGTTTACCTCACCGGAACTTTAGTCACCTGTCGTGATGTTGCCCATCGCCGCTTAATCGAGTTGGGCCGTGAACTACCTGTAGATCTAAAGGGCGGAGCAATTTTTCATGCAGGCCCTATCGTTCGTCAAAAAGAAGATGGCGAATATGAAATGGTTTCTATCGGGCCAACAACCTCTATGCGTATGGAGAAGTTTGAAAAAGAATTTATCAAGCAAACTGGCGTGAAATTGATTGTCGGTAAGGGTGGTATGGGGATTGAAACTCAAGAAGGTTGTGTGGAGAATAAGGCGGTACATGCGATTTTTCCAGGCGGCTGCGCTGTATTGGCGGCTACTAAAGTTGAAAAGATTGAGGGTGCTGAGTGGAAAGACTTGGGGATGCCTGAAACACTTTGGGTTAACCGCGTTAAGGAATTCGGACCACTGATTATTTCAATTGATACCAAAGGTAAAAACCTAATTGAAGAAAATAAAAAAGTTTTCAATGCCAAGAAGGGTCCAATCTTGAGCAAGATTAACGAGCAGATCCGTTTTATTAAGTAATTTTTTGCGGTAAAAATAGCGCAGGAGAAGTCCTGCGTTATTTCAAATTTCGACATGACAAGCTAATACCTTTTTGCTGTAGTAGGGGGCGATATATGCATTCTCAAAATATCCACGCAGAATCATTTAAATCATTTAGACCTCAAGTACCAGTGAGAACCTGGGCATCTACAAATTCTGAAAATCAGCCTCTAGTTGGGGATAGTTTTTGGACTTTTGATCGCTGTAAAGTAGAGGCCCAAAGATTTAGCTCAAGAGATGAATGGGAAAAATTAAGCCCGGCCAGTTACCAGAAGGCAATTAATAGGGGTTGGCTTACTAAATGCTCAACTCATATTGTGGGATTTAAACGAAAACCCGCTGTGCCTGCTATTTGGACTTTAGAGAGATGTATCGAGACCGCCATTAAATGTCGGAAACGTGCTGAGTTTAAGAGGCGGTTTCATTACCCTTATGAAAAGGCCAGATTGAATGGCTGGCTAGAGATCTGCTGCGCTCATATGGCTTGAATGATGTTGAAAGACTGCATTGGGTAGTTAGCTGACGGTCAAGGCCAGCGCTCCTTGGTCAGTTGCACCTAGAGCCCCAAATGACTGCTTCGGCCATTAAGAGTCTCTCACAGTGAATGCGCATTATTTCCCTTCTGTGTGATTAACAACCGGAAATTTGGGGCGTTAATTTTCAGCTGTAGACTTACAAAACTTCTTAATAGATGGAATATTATCTAAAAATTACAAAATTCAAATGGAGAAAAAAATGAATAACCATCCGATGGGGCCAAGTTTTAAGCATCTTTTAAATAGTGGCGTGTCAATCAGAGGCATTTTTTCTGGATTAAATTCACCTGTAATTATTGAGATGTCTGCCTATGCGGGTTTTGATTTTGTCATTATCGATAATGAGCATGGGACATCTGGTTATGAGTCCACTGAATATTTTTTGCGAACGGCCAATTCATGTGGAATTCCAACTGTGATTCGATCCTTTCCTCAAGACATCACTCGTTTATTGGATGCTGGTGCGACCGCCATTCAGGTACCGATGATTGAGTCTGCCGAACAGGCGAAAAATATATTAGACATGATGAAATTTCCTCCAGCTGGGCATCGAGGTGTTGCATTTTCTTCAAGGGCGGCTGGCTATGGGGCTTTTGGTGGACCAGGCCATATGGATAAGAGCAATAAAGAAATTGCTTTGATTGCCAT
>ERZ650310.63-NODE-63-length-31580-cov-6.784711_pt1 | contig 31580 bp, 42 predicted proteins | sample MGYA00376246_ERZ650310 | MGnify/ENA primary metagenome ERZ650310 (study PRJEB26733, sample SAMN07839286) | wastewater metagenome | biome: small river; feature: stream; material: water | place: USA: North Carolina | collected 2016-03-01 ...
GCTCGATATGGGCAGTGACAACTGCATGGCAGTGGAATCCTGTACAGATCTGGTTGATAAGGTTCTCGATGGTCTTCATGACGATCTGGAACTCTGGCTGCGTCATGGCGTACTTTTCGCCCACGGCGAGCTTGGTAGCCGAGATAGTCAGGCCGGAGAGAGAGTCGATCACGAGACACTTGTCGGTGCCCCAGGTGGATACGTTGCCGAAGGACTCCCCGGTGCGGGCGCATTTGAACTGCATGAGAGCCTGCAGCATGGGCATGTACTGGTTGGTTTGAGCGCGGGTAACGTCCTGGGTTTTTTGGAGCTGATCGGCGCCCATCATGGAGATGCGCTGGGCGACTGCGATGAGGTTGGAGACGTCGTCGTGAGTCGGGGGCACGTACATCCAGTGAAGCTTGTCAGTCGGAGTGTCTCCGAGGACGTCGAAGGAGTTCTCTGTAAAGATGCACATGGGGGTGATGCCAGCTGCGATCAGGGTCTTGAGGGCCGTGGTCTTGCCGGAGCCTGAACCGCCCATGAGAAGGACCTTGATGCCGGGGAGAGGTGAGGCCAAGGGGGCGGCGGGAACTGTATTTTCGGTCATGATGGTCTCAGGTTAAAAAGGGATGTCGTCTTCCATGTCAGGGAAGCTAGGGGCTGGCCTGAAGGGGACATTGGGCTTGTAGGTGGGCGCTGGGGCATGCATCTTGGGGTGGTAGCAGGACAAACTGATCTGACCGTCGCGAGCGGGGGCTCCCGCAGGATTGAAGGTAGCGTCGAGGACGATCACAAAGCCTGGGCCTTTGGTGGGGTCATTCTTCTCGAGCTGGAGCAACGCGCCCACGGTGGAGTAACGTTTGCGGGTGCCATCTCCGTAAGGAATAGCGACCACGACGTCAGCGACTTTGGTATTGGCCATGACTTACAGGGCGACACGGGAAGTGATTTCTTCCACGCGGGCACTGAGATTGTCCAGGCGTTGGTTGGAAGTATGGAGGAACTCGCCCATCTCGGTGTCTCGAGGGCCAGTGGTTAGGCCCTCGGGGTTACTTGGCGAGGGGGAGTGTAGGATGGGAGAAAGGCGCTGGGAAAGCATATCGAGGGAAACGGCCAATGAGGAGATGGTAGACTCGAGACGCGGGGCTTGCTGACCGATCTCGCCGACTTCGCTGGGGCGGGAAAGCTTAGGGGCGTTGTTGTCTTGCCCGATACGATTAGGACTGTTTGCATACATGATAGACTCCTTGTGCCAGCGTCAAGGGGGCTGGCTTACCCGTGGATTATGTGCATTATACCGGGTGGTATATGGTGTATGTATTATGCCCCAGAACCGGGGCGGGGTCAACCCCCTAGGGGGTCGGATGCAACGTTACTGTCATCCTCGGGGGATGAGGGGTAGTTGGGTCCAGTGGTGCTCGACGGGATAGGCGAGATGGAGGAGCGCCTCTCGTTCGATGACTGCTGCTGGAAAACTATCTTCCCATCGGAAGTCCTCTCCCATGCCACTCGCGTAGATTCTCGCCGCCGGGAAGAAGCTGCCCGCCGGATACCAGGGGGAAGGCCCGTGGGGACACGCGGGACAGTTGGTGTCGTAGGAGCGCCACTTGGGGGTGTGGCCGCTGGCGTATGCAAGGACGATACGACCCCAGCCAGCAACTCCGCAGACTGGGCAGGTGAGAATGAGGGAGTGAGGTCCGAAACCTCGGTCAGGTCCGCGAGCCAGGAGCCTATCTCGGACAAAATATAAGCGTTCTGTTGGTGGCACCATTTGAGTTCCTTGGATAGAGTGGTGGCAACGAGCGGGGTGAGGAGCTTGTGCGTCTCGAGGAAGTGGAGGAGCAGGGTGCGGAAGAGCTGGGAAGGGGGGATTGCGTCTTCGTCTTTCATGGTTTGTCCTTCGCAACCGGGGCCCGCAGCGACTCCACTTCGGCCTTGAGTTCTTCGTTCAGGCGCCACATGCGCGCTGCATAGTCGGCTTTGTTCGCCACTTCTTGGGTGAGTGCCGCGTTTTCCGCCTCAAGATCAGCATGGGCGAGGGCAGCGAAGCGTTGAAGCGCAGCTATGTCCATGTCCCACCATTGCGCTGTAATGGGTCCGTGCGCCTCACGCGCCCACTGTTGGATTTGTTCTGGTGTCATCGTCTCCGCTTCCGGCTGGCTCAGGGCTTGGCGCATGATTGCGATGGCATCCCGTTTCTTGTGGAAGTGCCGAATTTCGTCGCTTATTCGCGGCCCAAGTTGCGGTGCCAGCGCATCCAGCACCTGCTGCGCTTGCTCTTTGGTTAGTGTAAGCATTTCACTGCTCCAAAGGAATCGAGCGGACGGCAACAGCGCGACCTTCGTGGCTTTTGCTGTTGCCGTCCTGGTAGCCGTCGAAGAAGTAGCAATACCAGGCGAAGGAAGCGTCATCTTCCTCGCTGGTCCAGTGCCACAGGGGTCGGAGCGCTGCTTTGCCGTTGGCGAACAGCAGGGCGGCCACAGGGCGGCTGGGCAGTTCGCCACCTTGTTTTGTGGCCCAGGCAATTGCCTCCTCCCAGGTGAGTTTTTCCCCCTGCTCAGGCAGCCGGACAACAGCGCAGTGGGTGCCGTCTTTCTTGGTGGTCAGGCCGGCAAAGATGCCGCCGCCCAGCGGGGCGCCCAGGGCGGGTAAGTCTGCGAATTTCATTTCAGTGCCTCCAGTGTTTTGATTGCTGCGTCACGCAGTCGGTGATACTCGCTAACTTCTACAGTCTTGCCTGACGCCATCAGTTTGCAAAACTCCAGCGCCAGCTTGTTCGCCGCTTTGTGGGCTGCGAGTTCTTGCCGCATGCTGTCTCGCTCGGATGCTGATTTGCTGGCTTGCGCCTCTAACTCCTTCACGCGGGCTTGCAGGCGTTCGATTTCGTTGGCGGCTTCGTTGCCGAGCGTAGAGTTATCAAAGATTGCATCTGTGCGCAGTCGTTCGATCAGGGTTGTGGTGGTCATGGTTTCTCCAGTGCGTAATCTTTGAACTTCACCGAGCCTGTTTCTATGTGCTCAAGGTTTCCAACTTTGTTGGTCTTGAACATTCCCGTCGGGAGGTAGATACGGTCAAACTCGTCGTGACACTTGCCGAACTCTGTTGGAGTTCCATCGCGGTACTTCGTTGGGGCACAGGCGCTGCACAGCTTCTTGCCTTTGCGGTCTTCAAAGCCAGTCCAATCAAAGAATGTTTCAGCGTAGCCGTTGCAGCCTTGGCAGGAGAGGGCAGTGTTCTCGCAACAACCGCAGTGTTGACATTGGAATAGGCTCATTCCACGCCTCCATTCACAGCAATCAGCGCCTTGCGGTGTGCCTCGGCGGCTTCGCGGGTGGAATGGCATAGACCTTCCTTCATATAGTTCAAGTCGTCTATGCTTCCTAGCCACAACTCCCTGCTGATCTCCGTAGGGCATAGGAAATAAACAATCTCTTCGCGGTCAGGTGCAACCCGCAGTGGCTCAGGGAACGTATGCACAACCCCGTCAACCGTGACGCCGCGGACTTTGGATTTAAGGCGGACATTCTTCCAAACTTGGTTTAGTACCTCATCAATCGAACAGTAGAGCCAGTCCGAGCCGCATTCGCGCTCAATCTTCAGCGTCGTATCCGCAATCCATGCGTCGATGCTTGCTTTGCGGGGATGTCGGTTTGTGGTCATGCGGGGTCTCCGGGTGTAAGTACAAGGTTGCCGAAGTTGTTCATGTGTCATTTTTCCACCGCCATCCAGGTTGCGCGGACCTCATCTGTGAGACGATTTTCGGTGTGAGTGAGTGGGTCCCAGACACGCTGCTCGTAGTAGCCCTCGAGCCAGGGCTGTGGGTCCCGCGACATGCAGACGCGGCGAAACAGGCAGCCCCCGTAGGCGTTGCACTCCTCGTCAAGGTTGTAGTCGAAGGCTCCGGCAGCCCACATGACTTTCATGCGCTCGAGCTGGATGATGAGCTGAGCGAGCCAACGGTCCATCTCCCACTTGCGGCGGTAGGTGATGACCTGCTGGGTCTCGTACTTGGTCTTGAGAATTGAGACTCCCCGGACGAGGACGCCATCGACAGGGAGGCCGGACTGCTGCGCGGACCAGCAGTAGCCAGTGAACTGCGAGCGGAGGTCCCATTGGGCTTGCCAGCTGGCGCCGAGCTGCGAGGCAGTCTTGTCGTCCTCGATGAAGAGTCCTCCGGCCATTTCCGCAATCATGTCACTGCGTCCGGAGTAGATGAGGGGCTCGCCGGAAGTTGGATGCTCCACGGGCAGTGGAGTAGCGAAGGAGAACTCGATCGCACGCTTACCGGGTGCCCATTCGAAGGGCTTGGCATGGTCTGTGTCCATGCGGTAGTTGGAGAAGTAGAACTCGAGGGCGCCGACCATGCGGGAGGGGTTCTTGGCGATGTGGTCTGGGCACTCGAAGTCGCCGTAGAACTCGAGGAGCGCACCTGCGCCGATAGCTACGCACTCGTCGTGAGGCTTGCCTTGTTCGTAGAAGGCGCGGCGAGCGGCTTCGAGCCCGTGAGCGAAGGCACCGCCAGCGTGGAGGTGGACGGAAGGGTTCTTGGGCTTCCAGTGGTGGAAGTATTCGAGCTCGGCCTTGCGGGGGCAGCCTTTGAAGGACTTCATCATCGAGGAGTCGATGTGCTTGGGGAAGGGGGGACGGAGTGTGGTCATGACGCTTCAGCGCCTCCTACGGAGTCGGCGCTGAACGCCTTCGGCGAGGGGAGTGCGAGGAGTTGAGACCTGCGCTCGTTGATCTCGGCCATCGCTTCGGTGTAGGTTTCGAGTGCGGCCTGGGCTTTGAGGTTGAGGACCTGGACTGCGGCCTGGATCAGCGCGTCGTGCTCGAGTTCGACCGTGGTTTCGAGAGTGTGCTCACGAAGAGGGATATAGTCGTCGGAAGTGGACTTCCAGGCCCAGAATACGAAATTAGGGGGGGCGTCTGGATTGGCGTCAACGCGCTGGTGAATCCAGCCGTGGATCTTAACTGCGTGAAGCATGGTAAACTCCGTTAATTATGCAGGCGAATGCTGCGATAAGGAAGAGCGGGAATGTGATCTCGGGGGCTGCGTCGCAGGCTGCCGCGTAGGATAGGCCCACGGTGGTGGCCAGTAGGACGGTCCCTAGGATGTTGCGGGGGCGCTTCATGGTGTGGCCGGGGGGATGCCCGCGAGGGCCTGTTGCATGGCCGCGAGGATGGCAGCGCCATCTGCGGGAGCGGCAGCAGCTTTCTTGGCCTTGGACCCGGCAGAGGCGTAGGAGGCTCCGACGCGGTCAGCCCGGACGAGGCGGATTGCTTCTTGCTGCTCTTCGAGGGTCAGCTTGCGGGACTGGGCGATGGCTCGGAGCTGGTCGATTCTGGAGATTGTTTCGGGGGAGTACATGCGGTGGTTCCTTCAAAGTAGTTGCGGAGAGCTTGGTTGACGATACGGGTTTGCTCGCCGTAGCGGACTCCCCCGAACGAGGTATCAGCGCAGGCGAGGCGCAGGGTGGCGGCTATCTCGGGGTAGAGGTAGAGGTTCACGCGGATGCCTTCGACGGCACGCTTAGGTTTGCCCATAGGGGGACTCCTGGAGGTTGAAGCCTTGCTCGGGGAGACACACGGCGCAGGCTGCGGTGATCGTAGCTGTGTGATGAGTTTGGCGGGGGAATGCAGGGTCGAGCTGCGGGGTCATGACGATACGCTCGGCTGCGTCCGAGTTCCGGTACATCAGAACGCCGAACCCGGCGAACTGCTGCGAGGTGTTGCCGCATTGGCGGCACATGCAAGTGTTAATCAGAGCGATCGAGGCTCGGGGGCGCCACTGGAGTCGGGCAAGGGCAAGGGCAGACGCAGCGGCGGAGCGCAGAGCTGCTTCTTCCATCTGCTCTCGGATGCGCTCGGCATGGCCAGCGGGGGACTTGAGGATTGCCCGGCCTTGGGTGAGGAGGGACGCGAGGAGATTCTCGGCGTCGGAGACTTCTTGGCGGGAGGGTTCAAACATGAGTTGCCTTTCACGGGTTGGTGGCTGGAGTATGGTGCAAGAGTGTGCATACTTCCGGCCAGTAAAATGCACCATTTAAGGTGCGCTCTTTGAAAGCCAGTCTAGGCTGGGGGAACAGAACCTGAGCAGCGGGCAACATACTCAGGCAACCCTAGACTGGCTATCAAAAAGCCCCCCGAAGGGGACTCCCGAGATTACTCGGCTGCGGGGGCAGCTTCGGCAGCGGCTTGCAAGGCGGCGAGCAGGCCCGCTCCGGCATTGGCTTTCTCTGTCTCGGCCTTCGAGGGGGCGCGAGCGGCGCGGATTTGTTCGATGACTTGAGCGACTGCAGGGGTCTTGCGCAGGGCCATCTTGTCGGCTTGCTTGAGGTTCGCCAGCATACCGCGAACTGCATCCTTGGGCTGACCCAGGACCTTGACCAGGGCTTCGACCAGCTCGCTGGCGCCTTTGGCAGATGTACCATCGCCAGTTGCGCGGGCTTTGGTCCACTCACCATTGGCAACGCGGGAGGCGACTTCGAGCACCGCTTCAAAAGCGTCGTTAGTGTTGTCGGCGCCGGAGGCTGCGTCGCCCAGCTTCTGGGACAGGCCGTGACCTGCGGCTTGCAAGCCAGTGGGGGAGGCGGGATCAATCTCGAGACGGACAGTCTCACCATTGTCAAAGTCAATCTGGCAGTAGACTTGGCCAGCGTCGGTCACGCCGTAGTCTTTGCTCATCTTTTGCTTCTCGCCGAAGGACAGTGTGCGGCCATCTTTCATGGCAATGCTGCGGGATTCACTCATTTTGAAATACTCCTAAAGGTTGCGCCTTGGCGCGGGGTTTACCGGGCATGATATTATGCGCGATATGGTGCAATTATAGGGGGTTAACCCGGTGTTGTCAAAGACTTAGCGAACATTTCCGCCATTTCTGCCGACATCACTGGGATGTCAGCTTCTTTCGCGGGGGGCTGATTACCCAATGCGGCCAGGATCAATGCATTAACAGGCTCGAGGTCACGAGGAATGGCTACAAGCTCGGATTCGACAGCCTTGACCTTAACCTTGCGGGCCATATTGTCGAGAGGGAGATACTCCGGATCGCGGGCTGCGCTACGGTGGAGGACGCCGAAGAAGGCATGAAGACGGCCTTCAAGGGACTTGGCTGCCGCGGGGGACTCGCAGGGGATGCGGACCTCGCGCAAGCAGGCTGCTTCGATCAGGTTCGTGAAAGCGGGGGGATAACCCCGGGGGTCTTTGGTGTATGTCATAGGTAAGGGCGGTTGAACGGGTTAATGGACTTCTGGGCCTGCAGCGGCACGAGCCGGAGGTTGTAGTGCTCCGCTTGCGTGCGCCCGTCGTCCTCGATCCAGAAGCGGGGCTCGTAGAGAAACGCGTGCTTACCTCCGGTGACATGGAACACGAGCCTGCGGGCTTCCTCTATGTCCGTAGCGTAGAGCGTGGAGTAGCAGTTCGCGAGGTTTTTGCCCGAGCCGTAGGTGACGAAGAAAACTTGCTTGTCCTTGGGGCAAGCAGGATCGAGGAGTTGACTGATGTTGTCAGGCTCAGATGATTTCGCTATCATTGTTGTGCTCCAGGATGGCAGGAACAAGCATCAAGAGTGCGAGATGCGCGTCGGCTGCGGTGATAACGGGGAAGGGCGCCTCGTGGCGGGCGAGCAGGAGGATTCCGGTGAGGATTTCCTCCGAGGTTAGGGACTCCCCCGAGGGGAGTTGCAGTGTGGTGTTGGGGTCAATCATTGTGGGCTTCCATTATGGTTTGAGTGCGGTTTTGAATACGCTGGCGCTCGGCGATGAGCGGGGACAGCTCGGCGGAGAATTCACGCACACAGCCCCTGAACTCGGGACTGCCCGCGGTGAGGCCTTTGCTCGCGTAGGCGAGTAAGGTTGCGAGTTCGAGAACACCTGGGCCGATGTCGTCGAGGAGGAGGGAGCTGACGTGAGTGAACTCGGGGGAAGCGCGGCGGAGCAGGGCATCATGCAGCGCCAGTGCGACTGTGGTCGTAACCACAAAGTCGGCTGCTCGGGCGTAGAGTGCCCCCTTGCGGGCTTTGATGGAGTCCAGGATCTCGTCCATGCGAGTTCCTGCGGCGCTGATCTCGCTGATCAGTGTGTCTTTTTGCTCGGGGGTCATGCTTGCTCCATGTAAACTTGCATTGCCTGGGTGAAAACGTACTGGCGCAGGCCGACGTCGAGGTGCTGCAGTTGTGGCAGCGTGTTGTAGGCGCTGATCAGGGCGGTTAGCGGGGCGTGCTCGTTGAGTTTGAGCCACTCAGCCACACGTTTAATCGCGGGGACTGTCAGCTCCTCGACCGTTTCTTGCAGGTCAGCGGGAAAGTTGCGGGGATCGAAGTTCATAATGTTGCCTCGTTTCACTGCGAAAGTGCAGTCCGGAGCCCGCTGCGACGGGCTCGAGACGCTACTCTTCGTTGCCAAGGGCCTCTTCGGCCCGCCGATCCCGCTCACGATCTCCCCAGTCATCGCCCTCATCCGCATCGCCTCCATAGCCGGACTCGAGGGCCTGTATTTCGATCTCCTCGATCATATCGGGATCTACGATTGTGAGGATGTCCGTACCTCGGTGCCACAAGGCCACGACACTGACTTGGGCGGGATAGCCTGGATCGGTGCGAGTCTCCTTTTGCTCTTTTGTGTACTCCAGATCGGCGAGCAGGGGAACGATCCCATCTCCGTAGTACTCCATGCGAATCAGCCCGGATTCGACTGCGGGGGTGATCTTGCCATCGAACTCATCATGTGGTGTGCTCATCTTAGTTGCCTCTGTACTCGGGAGCAGCCGATATGGTGCATTGAATAGCCCGGTACAATGCACACTATATACCCGCGCCGTCCGTGTGTCAAACGCTTAGGCCATTGCTCAGACGTTACTCGCGGGGATGTGGCGGGGGTGTGATGTGTGCTATGTTGCACCGTGTTGCACGGTTCGCTATCCCGTCACAATCCACAGACTATCCACAGACTAGGGGCCACGTCGCCACTTTCGGGCTGACCCCCCCGTTTTGCCCACATGGTGCATTTTACTCAGTCAGTTTTTTTTATAGAGAGAGAACGGGGGGAGAAGGGGGATCAATGCACCATGTCCGGGGGAACGGGGGGGTGGCCGTTTTTCGGGGACGTGGTGGCAAGTGCGTGGCTAGTCTGTGGCTAGTAACGGGGTTGTGGCCTGTGCAATGTTGCACCATGTACTTTGGCGGGGTTGTAGCGCCCGGTGTTCCCGGCCATACCAACGCCCCGCCCACGAAAAACGGCCCCGTGTGGGGCCATCCTGACCGGGCTTGTGACCCGATCCACGCATTGCGCCGCGTTATAACCCTAGGATCTCGAGGGCCTTCTCGCGGCTCCAACCATTATGCGCCATGATATGCGCGATGGCGGGCTCCATGCTCGCTTGGCTCGCCCGGCGCGGCCATGCCCCGGCGCGGAGCGCGTCACATGCCCTCACCATCCCTGCGGCCTTCTCATCAATGCCATCCAGCGCGGCCACGATGTCCGATACGATCTGCTTCGCGCCATACACCATCAGGGCGGTCTGCATTGCCCCGCTCACCGTGTCCGTGTCGATACGGCAGATTTCCTCGCCCGTGTCGGCGCGTTGAAACACTACCAGTGCGCCAATGACCTGCGTATTGATGAGCTTTTTACGATCCGATTTATTAACTGTTGCCATGTCAATTTCTCCATCATAGGGTGGCTGCGATATGCATACCTATTGCCCTATGCCGTAAGTATCGTCGTTTATTGTGCTCCCGTCCAATTGATTGTTACTATCGCGCAAGGCTGGCCGATAGCATAGGGTAAACCCGTGCTGTATAGAAGCGCAGGCGCGCACGCGTAGCAACATCCATGCCAGATACCTTGCAGTCACAACAATACTCCCGAGTCACGACCCATCCGCCTGCGGCACGACCGCGCAGTCACCCCCTGACTGACCAGTCAGGTCCTGTACTCTGTGGTCGCGGAGTGACTCTCCAGTCACATTTCATCCTCGCCGGGCCAGTTTGCGCCTGCAGCGTTCCGATGTGAGCACTCACTCACGAGGCCCCCCACCCGGCTCGCTCGTTCAGTGAGGGGGGTATGTCTCGGCAGGCGGGGGGTCATCACTGGTGTGGTCTACGGGTAATACGGAAGTCGCGCATTAAGAACTGAAAAAGAGGTTTACAGCCTAATCAGTTTATTGCACAGTGCCCCATGACCAAACAAAATACACTTAAACGCTGCTGGATTAACCTGCGAGCGCGCTGTAATAATCCACAGCACCCACTTTACTCTGCTTACGGAGGACGGGGAATCACTGTATGCGAGCGTTGGAATAACTCCTTTGCTGACTTTTGGGAAGACATGGAAGGATCATGGGCCGAGGGGCTAGAACTTGACAGAAATGAGAACGACAAAGGGTATTTTCCAGGAAACTGTAGTTGGGTTACTCGAGCGGAAAACTGTCGAAATACCCGATCCTCTAAGCTTACACAAGAAAAAGTAAATTGGATAAGAGCCAATCCGGAGGGACTGACGCAAGTAGAGATGGCCCATCGTTTAGGAATAGGTAAGGCAATGGTCAATCATGTGATTAAAGGACTTCGTTGGTAACAGTGCAATTAAACCCCCCATACAATACACCCTCCTGCGGCCCCCTTCGCCCCCGAGATTGACTCCCCCGCGAGCCGGCCCGATGATCGCCTGATCGGTTTAGGAGCACATACATGGCAGAACATCAATTGCAGAAGATCGGGATCACTCATGATTCGATCATCGACTTCGTTATTACGCAGCCCCAGGCGACTTATCGCGAGATCGCCGGGGCGTTCGGGTACACCCCTGAGGGGATCGGCATTATCTGCCGCTCGGACGCTTTTAAGGCTCGACTCGAGGTCCGCAAGGGCGAGCTTGTCGACCCCATTATCAAGCAGAGTGTCGAGGAGCGCCTCAACGGTCTTGCCCACGCGAGCCTGGACATCCTGCACCGCAAGCTCGCTACCTCGGACGACCCCAAGTTGGCCCTCGCCGCCCTCGACGCCTCGACAAAGGCTGCTGGATACGGTGCTCGGGGGGGTGCTGTCGCAGGCGGGGTCACTTTCGTGGTTCAACTGCCCGGGCCCGCCGCCACGTCTCAGGATTGGGCTGCTAAGTTCGGGCGCCCGCTCGTCGTTGAGGCTGACACCCCCGTACTTGGAGAGTAAATATGGACTTGCAAGCTATCCTAGAAGCACTCAAAGCACGCGTCGCTCCCTTTCTGCCAAGCAACCTGCCTAATCGGGCACCCTACGAGGCCCATGTCCGGGAGGCTCAGGCCCTGGGGGAGGCCCCCCTCTCGCTTGAGGAGTTTCAGCGCACGCAAACACCGCAACAAATCATCACCCCGGAGGGTCCTATTCGCTTGGACCAGCCCCCGGCTGAGGGCTATGACTTCTTCTTCAAGAAGAAACCCCCAAGACTGCCTCCACCGGTGAAGTAAGGTTTTTCCGGGGCGCTAGGTCTCACTTTCACTACAATTCTTTCACTGATAAGCAACACAAGCCAACTCACCCGAACACACCCAGTACTTAAAGACATGACTTTATGTTTACCAAGGTAGTTCGGGCGAGCGATTCCGCGGAACGCGGAAGAATCGCCGCACGAAACCAATCCCCTAGGAGCACAGTCTTATATGTCCGAGCAGCAAGTCGTATGGTCCCCGCAGCCCGGCCCTCAGACGGCCCTTTTGCAGTGCCCCGTATTCGAGGTCTTCTACGGAGGTGCTCGCGGGGGCGGCAAGACTGACGGAATGATAGGGGATTGGCTCCAGCATTCTTCTCTCTATGGTGAACACGCAGTCGGCATCTTTGTCCGCCGTAATCGTACCCAACTCTCCGAGGTTATCGCCCGGACCAAGCAACTCTTCCTCAAACTCGGAGCAAAGTACAATGAAACCAAGTCTGAATGGCTTATGCAGTCGGGTTCGCGGCTTCGTTTCGTCTATCTTGAGCGTGACTCTGATGCTGAAAACTACCAGGGTCACAACTATACTCGAGTCTATATCGAGGAAGTTACCAATTTCCCTGCTGCTGGCCCTATTAATAAGCTTCGTGCTACACTTCGTGGTTCTGCTGGGGTACCTGTTGGTATGCGTCTTACTGGGAATCCCGGTGGCCCAGGGCATAATTGGGTAAAAGCTCGCTATATCGACCCGAATCCTCGCGGTTTCCAAGTCATCGAAGAACGGGACGATGTAGAACTCTCCAGTGGCGAAATGGTGTCCGTTTCCCTCGGGCGCGTCTTCATCCCCTCCAAGATTCGCGATAATCCCCGCCTACTTGACACCCAGCCCACCTATATCATCCAGCTCAAGCAAACCGGCTCCCAAGCCCTGGTCAAAGCTTGGCTCGATGGCGATTGGGACATGATTCAAGGAGCCTATTTTGACGATTTCTCCCCTGATCGCCACGTTTACTCGTCAAGTATTGAACTCCCTAATCATTGGACTCGTTTCCGTGCTTTCGATTGGGGTTCTGCTAAGCCTTTTGCTGTCGGGTGGTATGCTGTGGCTGATGGCAAATTTGGGGGCTTTCCGGAGGGGGCCCTCCTCAAGTACAAAGAGTTCTACGGCTGGAACGGAACCCCCAACGTCGGGCTTAAAATGAGTGCCCTGGCCGTGGGCAAGGCTATCCGCGAGCGTGATATTGAGGACCTCAAACGGGGCTGGAACGTATCTTACGGCCTCGCCGACCCTTCCATCTTTGCCGAGGATGGAGGTCCCTCCATCGCCGAGAACATGCTCGCGGGGGGTTGTCAGTGGTCTCGCGCTGACAACAAGCGTATCCCCGGCTGGAACCAGATGCACGCTCGCTTCCAGGCCAATCCCCCGATGCTTTACTTCTCGGACGCCTGTGAACACACTATCCGCTGTATTTCGTCAGTTCAGCACGACGAGAATAAACCGGAGGATTTGGATACTGAGGGGGAGGATCACATTGTGGACGAGACGCGCTATGCCTGCAACTCCCGTCCCATTGCGACAATGGAGCCTGTCAAGGCCCCTGGGATCATCTACCCCAAGTCTCCAAGTCAAATGACCTTCAATGAACTTGTGGCGCAGAATCGCAAACGCCGCTTACGGGAAAGCACACTATGGTAACGAATGACGAGACAACGCCCTACACCAAGATGCTGAATATGGTCACTGATCGTGAGAAAGTCATTCACGAAAAGTGGCTCAAAAAGGAAGAAAAGACTTTTGACCTCTACGAGGGCGGGAGGGCCGACGAAACCCCCTTCAATATCCTCTACTCCAACACGGAAATTCTTGTCCCCAACCTCTTTTCCTCTGCCCCTAAGCCTATCATTCGTCGGCGCTTTGGCGAGGTCCGAGCTGACAATGTGGCCAAGGCGGCTGAGCGCATGGCTGATTATTGCATGGATACTAACCTATCCGGCTACCCCGAGTTCGTCGAAGCAATCGAAGCCGCTGTCCTTTGCGCCGCACTCCCCGGCCAAGGCCAATGTCGTGCTCGCGTCGTAGACGGTCTCCCTGTCATCGACTACGTCCAGCATGACGAGTACATCTGGGGTTACGCCAAACGTTGGGAAGATGTTCCTTGGATCGCTTATCGTCATAACAAGACCCTCGACGATCTCAAAACTCAATTCAGCCTCACTCCTGAGGAAGTCGCTAAGGTCCAGCTCCCCGAAGAATCTTCCACGACCAAGGACAAAGGTCCCGCCACCCTTCCCGTCTATGAGGTCTGGAACAAGAAAGATCGCAAGATCTACTTTCTTTGTGCCGAGGTTGAGAAAGTCCTTCTCCAAGAGTCTGAGGACGTGCTTAAGCTATCGGGCTTTTTTGCCTCGGGCAAACCTCTGCGCCTCGTCTCCACCCCCGCCTCCACCATGCCTCGCAGCATGTATGGGCTGTATAAGGCTCAGGCCGAAGAACTTAACCGCGTCACCGGGCGTATCAAGCGCATCACTGAGGCCATTCAGGTCAAGGGTATTTTCGACGGAACCCTCCCTGAGATGCAGGACTTGTTCTCTTCCACTGACATGGAGAACAAACTCATTCCCGCTTCCAACCCCGGTGGCATGGCGCGCGAAGGCGGCCTCGATCGTCACATCTGGCTCATCCCCGTCGAGAAGCTCATCACAGTCCTTCAACAGCTCTACCAAATCCGCGAACAGATCAAGTCTACGATCTATGAAATCCTTGGCATTGGCGACATCCTCCGGGGCGTCAGTGCTGCTTCCGAGACTGCTTCCGCCCAGCAGATCAAGGACAAATGGGGTTCCTTACGCATCAAGAAGTCTCGTGAGCGCGTGAGTGCCTTTGTACGCTGGCATGTCCGCGCTTTGATCGAACTCGCTGCCACTCACACGGATGAGCAGGTCTGGGCTCAAGTCACCGGCATGACTCTCCCTACCAGCCAGGAAGCTGCCATCGCCCAGCAAACCACAGGACAAGCCCCCGCCGAGTCCTGGGCCACGGTTCTGGGCCCTCTGCGCGACGACAGTCTCCGTTCTTACATCATCGACATTGAGACAAACTCCACTGTTGATGGTGACGCCACTGAGGAGAAGGCTGAAGTCGCAGATTTTATGAATGCTCTTGGCCAGTCCATGCCCGCTATCGAGGGCCTTGCTTCCCAGGGTCCCGAGGGTCATGCTGCCGCTCAGGCTCTGCTCGTTGAAATCTGCAAGCGTTTCCGCATGGGCAGTGAACTCCAGTCCCTTATCATGCAGATCAAGCCGCAGGAAAAAGGCCCGACTGAGGAACAGCAAAAAGCTCAGCAGGAACTTGACAAGAAACGGGGTGAACTCGATCAGGCTGAGGCCTCTCTCAAGCAACAAGGTGAGCAGGTTCAGCAGCAAACCCTGCAGGGCAAGCAGCAACTCGACCAACTCAGCCAGTCCCTTCAGCAGCAGCAAAACGCCCTCGACAAGGCCGTGCAAGAACTCGAACTCGCCCGGAAGGAATTCGAACTGGGCGTTACTCAAGCGCAACTCGAACTCGATCAGAAGGCCCTCACCCTCAACCAACAGTCTATGCAGACCGAGACTGCTCAGGCGCAAAAGGACTTGGAGTTCCAGTCCCGTGAGCAGGGATTGACTGCCCAGCAAGCTGCCTCGAAGATCGAATCTGACAAAACGGAAGCGGTTGCTGCCACGACGGAAGCTACCACGACGACCCTCGCAGCGGTGGTGAAAGCCATTGAGTCCCAGAACGCTATCACGCAGAAGCTTCTCGAGACCCTGGCCAATCCCCCTAAGATGGTTATCAAGAAAACCGGACCCTCAACATTTGAACGCACTGCGGAGTAATTATGGCCCTCAATACACAACTTGCTAATGCCACCGTCAACGGGCAAGCTGACAACCTGTCAGCCCGCCTCAACAACGGGTACCTTCGCATTTATGACGGTATCCAAGCCGCCACTGCGGATACTGCCCTAGGTGCCCAGGTCCTGCTGGCCGAGCTGCGCTTCAACGCCACGGCCGCCCCCGCAGCTTCCGGCGGCCTAATCACCTTCAACGCTATCACCGCGGATTCCAGCGCCAATGCCTCGGGCACCGCCTCGTGGTATCGCGCACTTTCCTCCGATGGAAGCACTGTCGTGATGGATGGCAGTGTTGGCACTGCGACCTCCAACCTGGTCCTGAACAGCGTTGCAATTGCTGCGGGTGCTAACGTCAGCGTCTCCGCCTTTACCCACGACGTACTGAACAGCTCATCTGGCTTGTAATTCAAGGACTTACCATGTACCCCAATCCCTCATCCTTCGTCCCGCTGGTCATTGGCTCCACCGATGGCCCCACGCTCACCGCTGCAGCTGCTGCATCGTGCATTCCGGTGGCTTCCCGCCTGATCCTGCCCAACAACTATTGGACGGTCGGCAAGCAATGGAAAGTTAAACTGCAGGGCCGTATTTCCTGCGCTGTGACAACCCCAGGCACTGCCCGCTTTGACCTGCGCACCGGCCCATCCGGCACCATCGTTGCGTTTGACACGGGTGCATTGAACTTGAATATTGTGGCGAAAACCACAGTGCCTTTTGATTTGGAAATTGACCTTACATGCCGCGCAGTTGGCACTAGTACCAGCACTACGCTGTTCGGTATCGGCAAGTTCACTTCCGAGGCGGTTGTGGGTGCACCCCTGCCATCTGCTGGAGGCAACGGCGTACTGATGGTTCCTGTTGGTACTCCCGCAGTCGGTACGGGCTTCGATAACACTGCCGCCAACGCGGTGGACATGTTCTTCACGCAGACCGTCGCCACTGGTTCCCTGACCGTACACAACTACGAGATCTGGGAAAGCATCTAAGCCATGAGCTTTGACACTACAGATTTCCGCCCGTTTGCCAAGTCTACGTGGGGGCACCGTGCCACCTTTAGAGGTGTGCAAGGTATGCCAAACGGCAAGGGTGGGCAGGTGGGGACTGTGGTATATCGCTCCCCAGGTGGCCGCGCCAATTGGGAAATTGTGGGCGTTACTCGCACCAGCACAGGCACTGTCCTTGCGTCATGTGCCATCGATCTGTTTGAGACGGGCAGCGATCTGGTCAAGGGCCGCACCGTATCTGGCGCTGATGGTAGCTTCACCCTGAGCAACCCCGGCACGGGCCCGTTCTATCTGGTGGCGTACAAGACGGGCAGCCCGGATGTAGCGGGGACTACGGTGCAGACTGTGATGCCGACGCCTTATGTGTACACGCCGCCTGCCGATACGGTCACCACCGGCGAGGTGCTGTCCGTCACCATAGCCGACGCCACCCCCATCGACATAGCCTCTAGCATTGGTGCCCGCGGCAACGGCTGGGTAGCCATTGTGGTGCTGAAGGGGCTCACCTCACTGGCGGGCACTGTGGTTCCAAGTGCCTTGACGCTCAACGTCAGCGACCCCGGATATGACACCGCGGGCAATGCCACCACGGTGAACCGCACACTCAACGGCGTGGCGCATTTGCGCAGGCAGTACCCGAATGGCGGGTCTATGGTAATCAGCACCGATGGCAGTGATCTGACGCTGTACATCACGCTGGATGATTGGGTGTACTCGCCCACCAGCATCGTGTCTGCGACCATTGGCTCCAGTTTCTACACGGGGGCGGTAGCCAGCACATCGCCCACCAACACCAACCTGTCCACACAGGCCTACCAGAAGGCACTGTTTAGCTGGATCAATCCACAAAATGACCGAAGCGGTAGCAGCTACACCGTGGAGGCCGTTGCTTTCCATCGCCATGCGAGAGCTGGGCAGCAGGTGGCCTGCATCAAGTTCAATGTGAACGACGGCACCACTACCAGTGCCGACACACTGGTGTCCGCTACCAGCACCTCTGCGCGGATTTCCAAGGGCAATATTCCCGAGGTGTGGTCCGGGTCGGTTGACTTCAGCGGTATGACGCAGGGCACCGTGTGCAATGTCAACGCCAAGGTCTATCCGTGGATTGGCAATTCATCCGCCGTTCTGGATCTGTCAACCGCAGGTGTGTCGTGGCCAACAACATTGCCCATTACCAAGCTGCGGGTATTGTGCGACCGTACAGGCGGTTATGGTGGTGGGTATGCGTATGTGCAGGTTGGGGCCTCTGCCGGAACTGTATCGGCAACCCCTGCAACCGCTGCGGCTGACCCCTACCCGAGCATCTCCGCCGCCCTGACCGCGCTCAAGGCATGGAACAACACCAATAAAGGCCACAACGATATAGGCGGCGGATTTATCCGCCTGATGGACAACGCTGGAGCCAACCAGACGCATACCATCAGCGCAGCCGGCGTCAACTCGCCCGGCGCAAGCTGGTGCGTGGTGGAGAAAGACCCGGCATCGGGCGCTACGGTCACAGTGACCTGGGGCGCATCGTTGCAGCAGTACCCCGACAACATGCTGTGGCGCAACCTGTCGTTCCTGACGGCAGCGGCTTACACCTACCAGCTGGCAGGATACAACAACACTCGCGGCGCGATCTGTTTCGATAACTGCAGCATCGACAACACAGCCAACAAGAACCTGCTGACCTGGTTCGATGTTCCGTACCTGTACAACCTGACTTTGAGCGGCAACGACGTGGACTTTGCCAACCTTGCCAACACGCAAGGGGCTATACCTATCGCAGCTGGAATTGTTGGTACGACTGCGTTGCACTACACGAATAACCCGATTTGCTGGATCGGAAACTCAACGCCGCGCTCCCTGAGCGTTGCATCGAACACGACAGACGGCCGCGACGGTTTCATCGTTTACAACAACCGGGTGTGGGGTGGTGTTATCACCAATGCTTCAGCGACCACGCTGAACTATGGCTGCGCCAACGTGCAAAACCTCTACGACTACTCTGGTGGCCGTGCTGGAACCTGTATGAACTTCTTTGCTGATGGAGATTTGACCACCATCAGCAACTATGTGGAGCAACACAACACAGCTGTGGGAGCCCGCTGTTCACGCATGTACAACGACGTTGTTGCCACGAAGACAGCACCTAATGGATTGCTGAAGATGGGATCATCCAGATTCAATATCTGGGACGACTACAACATCAAGAGCGACACCTTTTCCAGTGGCGCTGGGTCGGTTGGTAACTGGTCCTATATGTATAGCGTTGGCAATGTTGGCAATGTCTCGCTCTATGGAACCGTGCAGGCCAATTCAGCCGATGCTCCACACAACGACAATACCGATACCCCGTATATGGGCAATGCCTGGTTGCCGTCGAGCGAGTACAACGTCAAACGCACCTTGTCCGAGGCAGCCATCATGGCTCTGTTTACCAACTACCTGGTGGCGCCGTATGCAACACCGGTAGTCGGTGGTGACTATGGTGTTTTGAGCACATCGACAGTTCTCAAAAACCGCGTCCCCTCGGGTTTGTCTGCTTTGAAGAAAGACATTGCCGGAGCAACCCGCCGCACCGACGGCACTGGCGCTGCAGGCGCATACGAATCGGCCTAACCCATGACCGACATCTACCTGTGGTCAACGGCCCTGCCCACAGGGTCGGACATATGGCTGCGTGATCCTACGCAGGCGGATGCGGGTGGCGCCATCTCAGGCACAGCGACCAGTTCCCAGGCGCAGACCACCAGCCTTACCGGAACCGCCCTTCTTGCCATCACGGGCATCGCCGCAAGTTCGCAAGCGCAGAGTTCTGCGCATACCGGGATTGAGACGTTTACGGGAACAAGTGCCTCTTCCCAGGCTCAAACTAGTGCGGTCTCGGGGAGTCTTGGGTTCTCTGGGAACGCCTCCTCGAATCAGGCGCAGACCACAGCCGCCGCCGGGGGGCAAACCTTCTCGGGCTCCTCCGCCTCCTCGCAAACTCAGACAACCGCCCTCTCCGGAACCGTAACCTCTACTGGCATTGATGGGAGTGTTGCCTCCTCTCAAGCGCAGACCAGTGCTGCCACAGGAGCTGCTGGCCTTGTTGGGGAGCAGGCATCGTCGCAAGCGCAGACCTCTGCAAGCAGCGGCTCCCTGAGTTTTACCGGCACGGCCAGTTCCTCCCAGGCGCAGACCTCGGATGCCTCTGGCATTGTACTCACAGCCATCACGGGTACTGCAGCGTCGTCGCAGGCTCAGTCCTCTGCCCTCGTAGGAGCCCTTCCCGACACAAGCACTCCCGCACATCGGGGGGGTATTGGCGGCCGCAAGGTCTACGAGCGTGAGCGCCCTCGTACTCGTTCTGACGATTTCGCCGACGAACTTCGTGCACCTTTCCGCGCCATTGTCAAACCTCCCATCAGTCCTACTCTTGGTGCCTCTGTCCCGAGCGTCCCGACTGCCGTAGCCTCCCTCATTGCCCGGGCAGTCCAAGCCACTCAAGCCGTACCTGCCCCGTTCCTCGCATCCCCTCCGCCCTCGATCACAATCTTGCCGCCTGACGACGAGATTCCTGATGAGGTTTATCTCCTCGCTATGCTATAACATCATGCCCTTCTACGATTATCAGTGCATTGTATGCGCGAATAAAGTGCCCCATTATCGCAAAATCGCTGACCGGGATGACTTTCCCGCGCACTGCGACACCCCGATGCGTCGAGTCATTACGGCTCCTGCTGTCCAGGTTGACATCCCCGCGTATGTCTCTCCTGCCTCAGGCAAGTGGATCAATTCCCGCGCACAGCGACGGGAGGACCTAGCTCGCGAGGGGTGTATCCCCAACGAGCCTGGCCTGAGAGCGCATATCGAGCAGAACGCTGCCGATGCACGAGAGAAGATCGCTCAGACCTTCGACGCTACCGTTGACCGGACGGTAAGCGAAATGCACGCTTCCGGTTTAATTTAGGAGTTCACCATGTTTATTCGCCGTTACCCTGTCCGCGCACCCGCTGACGAGTTTGAATCCACTGGGGGTATTGACCCTCAGGCCTTTGCAGCGGATCTGTTCCCTGCGCCCTCTTCGGAGGGAGCCGCCAACTCTGATGAGGGACATACGGCCGTCTCCTCCGGAACCCCCGAATCATCCGCGGCTCTCTCCACCCCTCCTGTCACCACCGAAGCCGCCGAAGGCGCTGCCGCGGATGCGGGCCTAACCGCAGACCAGTACGCTGCCATGCCTAAAGCCTGGCGCAAGGAGATGGAGGCCGAATGGAAGACAGCCTCCCCCGGTGTTCGCAAGTACGTCTACGAACGTGAGCAGCAAGTCACCGAAGGCATCTCACGCTATCGCGCTGGTTCCGAGTCTTGGAACAAGGTGATGACTCCCTTCCAGTCCATCCTCTCGGAGTACCCTGATGTCAACCCTGCTGAGATTCTTTCGACTCTGGCCGCCAATCATCTGGCTATGGTGCGCGCAACTCCTGCCGAACGAGCACAACACGCTATGGCGCTTGCGCGGGGATACGGAGTTGAACTCACGGCAAAGGAGGCAGCTCAGGCGGCAGCCGCAGGGGAAGTAGCTGCTGACGATTTCACCCCTGGCCAACTCGCCCGTTTGCAACAGATGCTCGGACCCGTCTTGGCCCCTATTGCTAAGACCACTGAGTTCATGAACAAGCAACTTGCAGCGTCTGCTGAATCTCAAGTTGACGCGTTCTTCAGCGATACCAAAAATGAATATGTCAATGAGGTTGCGGACGACATCTTGCAGCTCATGCAAACCGGTAAGGTCGAAAGCCTTGCCGAGGCCTACGAGATGGCTGTTATGCGGAATCCTGCGGTCAAGGCGAAATACCTCGCCAAACTCGCAGCGGCTACGACACCAGTCCCCTCGAAGGCCGAAACACTGCCGAATGTAAAGTCTTCGTCAACTCCACCGAGGGGTGCTAAGCCCGGGACGATGGATGATACTATGCAGGCAGTGCTTGCTAAGCACTATGGATAGTCTAACCAATTGAAAGGGGCCTTAAATGCCATCTCCAAATGCAGTTTTTACGGAGCTCGTCTCCACCACCTTCCGCAAGCATCGCAAGGAAGTCATGGACAATGTGTCCAAGCACAATGCGCTGTACCGCCTAATCGCTGAGGGCGGCCGCGCTCGCACCGAAGACGGCGGTACCTCCATCGCGGTCCCTCTGGAATACGCTTCCAACAGCACATACCAACGCTACTCTGGCCTGGACTTGCTGAACGTCGCGCAGTCTGATGTGATCAGTGCAGCTGAGTTCCAGTGGCGCAATATCGCGATTCATGTTGTCGCTTCCGGCAACGAGCTTCGCATCAACAATGGCGCAAGCAAGATTGCTTCCCTGGCCAAGTCTCGCATCCGCAACGCTATCAACACCTTTGCCAATAACTTCAGCGCCGACATGTACGCTGACGGTTCCCTGGCAAACCAAATTGGTGGTCTGCAGTTGCTGGTTCCTGACTCGGGCACAGGCACGGTTGGCGGCATTGACTCCAGCGCGTTCCCGTTCTGGCAGACAAAGGTGCAGTCCGCTGCAGCTCCTCTCCAGGGCGGCGCCGCAATCACTCCGTCGGGCGCCGCTGGCGTCATGGAATCCCTGATGCTGCCCCTGTACCTGGAGACCACCCGCAACAATGACCAAGTGGACCTGATCGTTGCCTCCAACGATTACTACACTTTCTACGAACAGGGTCTGTCGAGCCAGAAGCAGTACATGGACAGCGATTCCGCTGCTGCCGGTTTCTCCGCCCTGCGCTACAAGAAAGCCAAGGTGATCTTCGACGGCAACTCGGGCATGGCCGCGTCTCGCATGTACTTCCTTAACACGAAGTATATGGAAGTGGTTGCTCATTCCGACGCCAACCTGACCGTGGTCGGTGACGAGGGTGAAGGCCTGCGCCCCATCAACCAAGATGCGTCCGTGATCCCAATCCTCTGGATGGGCAACCTGACCTGTTCCAATCGCTCCCTCCAGGGCGTGCTCAAGGCGTAAGCCTTCAACCCCTTCAACAAGGAAAAAATCATGCGTTTTGCTCCTCAAAACTTGACCGCCGATCCTATCGGCTCCTTCCCTGGCGATACCGGGCAAACGGTCGCCTTGGGCACGATGGTCCGCGCGAACAGCAACGACTACAGCACCACTGCAGGCGTCTTGAACGGTGGCGGCGGCGACTTCATCTACGTGAAGGCTGCGGCTACCCTGGTCACCGGCACCTTGGTTGTGATTGACAAAGACTGGAACATCGCGGCTTGCCCCACCACGGCAAACACCGGGCGTCCAGCCTACGTCTGCATCAGCAACTTCGACGCGACCAACGCTTACGGCTGGGTCATGGCCTCGGGTATCTGCCCGATCAAGACTTCCGTTGCCGCAACCACGGGCCCCGTGTTTGTGGGTACTGCTGGTCTGGTCACACCCACCGCAGCCGCGGGCAAGGCGCTCTTGGGTGCTAACTGCTTGGTGGCCGCATCAGGCTCCTTCACCCGCACAGGACGCACCAAGGTGGGTTCCAAGCGCATCGAAGTGGCTGATATCGGCGGTCTGTATGTGGGCTTGGTTCCTTCGGGCACCGGCATCGCAGCAGGCACCATCGAGTCCATCGACCCAGGTGGTACAGGTTTCAACAACAGCGCTGTGGCCACCGCCACTGGTACTGTGACAGTGACCTTCACCCACACAGGTTTCGGCATCTTCCAGATCAACCACCCCTTTGTACAGGGTCAGATCACCTAATCGTGAGATTAGAGTGCAACTCAAGAGGGTCGGTCGAAAGGCTGGCCCTTTTTTTGGTGCATTTTATTCCCCGGAACATTGCACTATTTATCAACCAAGGAGAACTTCATGAACTTTGACCAACAGTCTGCGATGGTGCGGCAAGCCCAGCAGAACGAGCAACGCCCCTTTGTGCGCTTTGAGATGCGTGTGACGGAAGATCGCAGTGTGGTTAGCCCCGATGGAGTGACCCACATGAAGGACGTTCCCTGGGCCGTGGTTCGTGCTCCCGGGTCAAAGGATAGCCTGGAGAAGCCAGCCAAGGACTGGCTGGATCAACTGACGCAGTACGCTCGCGATGATCGAGTCCCCCGAAACTGGCCCTCGGAGTACCGCGAAGCCTTCGCCTTGTGGGAGAAGGGCGAGGAGATTCCAGTCAACGGCACCCCGATTAAGACCTGGCCCCCACTCTCCCCCGCGCAGCGGAAGAACATCCTGGCCCTTGGCATTCTCACAGTCGAGGACTTGGCCAAGGCAAACGAGGAGGTCCTGTCGCGCATTGGCATGGGAGCCCACAATGTCAAGCAACTCGCCAACAGCTGGTTGACTGAGGCCAAAGACATGGGTTCAATGGCCCAATCGCTGGAGGCCGCATTGGTGCGACTTGCCGACGCGGAAAAGACCATTGTCGCACAAGCAGAACAGCTCAAACAGCTTGGGGCAAAGAAATAAGGATACGTCATGGCCAACTCTACGGTACTGCAGTTAGTTCAATCCTTTTGCCGCGAGTACGGGCAACCTGCACCGGGGGCACTTCAAGGTTCCTCAGATAGTGGAGCTTTGCAGATGCGGGAGCTGCTACAGACCGTAGGGGAATATGCCTGGTCAATTGCGAACTGGAGTCAGTGCGTTCGACAAGGGAGCTGGACCTCCGTGGCGGGGGCATCTCAGGGCGCTTTGACCACGCTCTTTCCCCTGAACTTTGAAGCTATCATTCGGGATACCTTGTGGGATGGCACAGTTCGCCGGGGTATGAAGGGGCCTATGTCGCTTTCCTCCTGGCAGGCAGCCAGTCAACTCTCCTCGGGTTTCCCCCCCTACTCCTTCACCGTGGTTAATGGCTCCCTGGTAACGTCCACTGCAATGCCCGCGGGCCATGCCATGTCTTGCTACTATAAAACAAAGAACTGGATCGTGTCCGGGGGCAGTGAGGCGATGGTCTGGACTACGGACTCTGACACTTCCGTGTTCTCTGACCGCTTGATGAAGGCGGGTCTCAAGGCTTTCTGGCTCAGAATCAAGCAGATGCCACACCAGTTCGAGATGGAAGCTTTTGAGGACATTACCCTGCAGGAAGCCTCGAGTCAGGCCTTCCAGTTACCCTTGTCAATGGACCAAGACCAATCTGGCGCCTTCGGCATCATGATCCCTAACTGGAACGCAATCCCATGAGCACCAAGAAGGGACTCTACAACAGCGTCGAAGGTCGCGTGGAGGGGATTCCCTCCCCTGTAAAGGGCTTGAACACGCAGGCCGCTTTGTCGGGACTGGGTAAGGATTTTGCCACTCAGTTGGATAATTGGGTGTGTCAGCCTGATGCCATTGTGACTCGCGGAGGAGCTGTGAATCATGTCACGGGACTACCGGCCCTGGGGAAGACCCTCATGGCCTACAGTTCTGCCACGACAAAGAAACTCTTTGCAGCAACCAACTCTGGGATTTTCGATGTAACCTCAGCGGGCGCTGTCGGGGCTTCCGTCAGCACTATTGCGCAGGGGTTTGGCAACTCCGTCAACTTCGCTACGAGCGCGGGGCAATATCTCTACTTCGTTAATGGCAATGATGATGCAAGGTATTACAATGGCTCCGTGTGGACTGTCCCGGGGATCACTGGCCCTGCACTGAATACGCTCAAGGCCGTCGAGACTTATCGGCAGCGATTGTACTTCCTCCAGAACGACTTCCTGGGATTCTACTACCTCGCAGCGGACTCCATCGCCGGGGCAGCTACCGCTTTTCGCATTGGCTCCCTGTGCCGCTTCGGGGGCGAGGTCACTGCTCATGGAACATGGTCAGTTGATGGGGGTTCCGGCCCCGATGACCATTATGTCTTGGCTACATCAGAGGGGGAGCTTGTGGTCTTCCGGGGAAGTGATCCCGCTGTAGTTGCCAACTGGGTCTACGTAGGAACCTACTACGTGGGCAAGCCCTTGGGCATCCGCAGTTTTGCCAAGTTTGGAGGCGATCTGCTATATCTCTGCGAGAACGGAATTATTCCCTTGAATAATCTCGTGACCAGCACCACACGGGATTACAGTTCCGCCATGACTTTGCGGGTGCAGCCCAGTATTGGAAATGCCTCCGCCTTGTATGGGGGAAACACGGGCTGGAAGGTTCATATCTGCCCTAAGCGTAATCTGGTGATGCTTAACGTCCCTGTGGACACTGTGACGAGCACCCAGTTCGTGTATAACTCCTACTCCAAGGGCTGGGGTACCTTCAGCGGTTGGAATGCGGCTGATTTCATTGAGTTTGAAGGGGATACCTACTTCTCCACGGGCACGGTTGTGGCCAAGGCTTTTACCGGCTACAATGACTTTGGGGCTAATATCACAGCGATTTGTGACACCGCCTACAATAGCTTTAACACGCGAGAGCAACTCCTCCCGATCCTCGTCCGCCCCATCTTTGCCACTAACGCAAATATTACTTACACGGTGGGAATTGCCCAAGACTTCTCTGGCAACTATGTTGAGAGTTCTTTCCTCACGGGGGTCGGCGCTGTGGGTCTGTGGGACTCTGGCTTGTGGGACACAGCTCTTTGGGGAGGCTCTTTTAACCTGCGCAGGGATTGGCTCACAATCGCAGCTCGTGGGGGCATTTCCCTGAGTATGCGCTTCAAGGTCGAGTCCAATAACTCCTCCACCGTGTTCCTGGCCGCCGACTTCAAGTTCGCCCAGCAGGGTCTCGTCTCGTGATTACAGCGGATAATCCGTGGGCAGCTGCGGATTTCATTCGGCAGTATAACACCAGCGCAGAGCACCCCGACACCACACAGGCCTTCTGCAAATACTCTTCGTCAGGAGAACTTATCGGGGCCATCGCTTTCCATCACCAAGCTGGGCAAGCCTCTATCATGGGGGACATTGCGCTCAAGCCAGGGGGGATGCCCCGTAAACTTATCCACATTGCCCTATGGTATGCTTTCGAGCAACTCCGCTGCCGTCGTTTGACAATGTTCGTTTCTGCTCATAATCTCAAGTCTATCGCGTTTGTTGAAAGACTTGGCGCGCACCGTGGAGCCACACTCATAGACGGTTGTTCAGACGGGGATGTTTACATCTATTACCTCCTCCCAGATCAATGCCCTCTATGGAGTAGACTCAATGGGAAAGCAATCATCCACGCCAGCAGCGCCTGATCCTTATGAGATGGCCCGCGCGCAGGGTATCGAAGACCGCAAAGCGCAACGGTTGAACCTGGACGCAAGCCGTACCAGCACCATTAATCCCTTTGGCAAGACCAGCTGGAAGAATACCCCGACCTTCGATCAGGCGGGTTTTGACGCTGCGATGGGGGCTTATAAGCCCTCCACAGGGGGCGGCGTGATCGGGCAAGCGGCGGGGCAAACCGGCTATGGCGGACCGGATCGGGCTGAGTTCATGCACGACAACTGGACCAACACGCAGGAATTGAGTCCCGAGTCCCAGGGCATCTATGACACCGCTACGGCGAAACTGGGCGATGCCACCAAGAACATCTCGACTGACACACACGCTTATAATCAGGAAGTAGCTGACGCGATCCAGCGTCGTATGTCACGCTATACTGACCCCGCGTTGAAGCAAGCGCGCAACGACATGCAGACGAATCTGGCGGATCGTGGCTTCCAGGTGGGAAATGAGGGTTACAATACCGAAATGACGCGACTGGACGACTCGCAGAACAACTCGCGGGCGGACATTGCTGACCGGGCACAGATCACGGGAGCGAGTCAGGGCCTGCAAGAACAGTCCATGCAGCAGCAGATTGCCCAGGCACTGCAGAATCTGCGGGGTGCTCAAGTCGCTGGTGTGGCGGGTATGCCCACGACGACAGCCGCTACTGCGGTGCAACCCTTTGATATCTCCGGCGCCATGATGAATAACTACACGAATCAGATGCAAGCCGCCAACGCCTCTAACGCCTCGAGCAATGGACTCCTGGGCAGTGCGCTTGGGGCTGGCGCAATAATGATGGGAATGCCCCCAGGAATTGCTACTGCCGGGTCTATGGCTCCCATGGTCGCGGGCTCACTGATGCCCGCTAACTACTCCCTCGGAAAGCGGGGCTTCTAATGGCTGATCAAGACTCTATCCTTGGTACTTCGGGCAAGGAGACTATCCCTTTTGAGTATCAGTCTGAGCAGCAGCGTATTGCCCGCAAGCGTGCTTTGGCCCAGATGATGATGCAGAAGGGGATGCAGGGACCTCGCGCAACTCAGATGTTTGGGATTCACGCCTCCACTCCGGGCATCGGAGAACATGTGCTCTCGGCCCTCCAAACCTACATGGGGATGAAAGGGCAGAATCAAGCGGATCAAGACCTGACTGACATGGGGCAACGGATGCAGGGCGAATTGCAGGGCGATTTGCAAGGGGCTACGGGCGCGTATGGCACTGACCCGAAAGCGGGTATTGCTCGCGCACTGGCTTCGAAATTTGGGCAAGTTCAAAGTCTGGGTAGTCAATGGGCCAAGGATCGGCAAGCCGCAACACTGGCCGCCGGAAATGCGCTGGCACAGGGTAGCCCCGAAGCAGGTGCCCGGTTTATTCAGGGCGGACAGCTGGAAGCTCCCATCGCGGACATTCCGAACGCCAAACCAGAACTTACCACAACCCCTTCGGGGGATACGATGGTCACGAACTACGACAAGACGGGTAAGGGCACTTCGGTGTTTGCGCCTCGTCCTGCCACGACCACGATCAATAATAAGCTGACTTCGGGCGTGGACGAGGATGCCGCGAAGTACTTCAACTATGGGGGTAAAGGTTATGAGGCCGCAGTCGGGGCTATCAAGTCACTTGGAAACACGGAAAGTCTACTAGCTACGTTGGACAAAGACCCTCAAATGGGAGCTGGCGCTGGGGGTATGCAGGTTATGCGGAAGTGGGCCGAGACCCTGGGTCTTCCCATCAGTGATAAGACCACGCCAACTGAAATGGCTTCAATGCAGCTAGGCCAAAAGACTCTGGATCGCCTGGGCGGTCTTGGTGCGCAAGTGTCGGACTCGGATCGGAAGTTTATGCTTGAGACCCAAGGTTCCCTGGCCAACGATCCCGAGGCCGTGCGTCGAATGCTCTTGATCGAGGCGAAATACCTGATGCAATTAAGCTCTGGTTTGAACGAACAAGGGCAACAAGTGGCTGGTCGAGTTCCGGGGATGGTGCTACCTTCGCATAAGTTCTCCTTCCAACCCTCGGAGCGCAATGCGGCAGACTTGGAGCGTTTGTTCTCCGGACAGGGCTTCGCACCTCCGGCAGCTGCTGCTGTCAAGCAGTATCCTGGCCGCATCCGGAGTGCCAAATGAAATACAAACTCGCAAGTGGCGAAGTCGTCGAGGCGCCCGAAGACCTCACTCCCGAGGAAAGTGCCTGGCTGCAGCAGCAGGGCGGGAAACCCGCGGTGGGTAAACTTGAGGATGTCGGGAAATCGGGGCTTAGTGGTGTAGTAGAGGGGGCTATCAGAGCCCCTTTTATTGGCGGCGATATTGCCTCACTGGGGGCTACGCTGATTAACAAGATTCGTCCAGGGACGTTCTCCAAGAAAGCAGAGGAGAGCCAGTCGAATCAGGTGTTGCAGGCGATCTCGGACTTGCCGGGGAATATTGCGTATTCTGGTAAAGAGGCTCTGAAAAGCCCCCAGACCGTAACCACGCCTGAGTTGGCTATGCTTCCCGGAATGGGGCTTGCAAGGCTGGGGGTTAAGGCGCTGCAGGGCAAGATGGCGGGGGATCATAGCTCGGCCGAACCCTTGTCGCTGTACACGCCGCAGACCCAAGCAGGGCGTTATGCGAACTCGATGGGGAACGCTGCAGGGGGTCTCGTCCTCGGGGGCACGGGCGCGTTCAAGAATGCAATCTCGCTCAAAGCACCGCAAGGCGCTGTCGAAACCGCAAAGGCGCTGGCGAAGAAGATCGCAACGAATCCTGTGACGCAGGCCGCTGGTGTCGGCGCCGCCGGAGAATTTGCCGGGGATGTAGCTCGGGGATTCGATGAGACAAAGGAGCAGAACCCCCTGGCCCGATTTGCGGGAAGCACCGCAGCGGCGACTGCAATGGCCCTTGGGTCGTTCCTGAACAAGCGCACAGCGGCTCGCCCACTGCATGAAGTGTTCAAGGACACGGATGCTCCGACGTTCAATCAGGCTCGTGCTGAGACCAGCCGGCTGCGAGCTGCCGGGACCACGCAGAACACTGTCGGGGACTCCTTTGCAAACTCGAATCCACAGGTCGGAGCGATGGAACGTGAAGTCTCGAATGAAATGGGCGGAGGGCAACTAGCGCAGAAACTCACTGGTCGTGTGAGCGGAGATATCCCGACGCTCGAGGCGCGCTCCAATGCTGCCATCAATAACGCTGTCGTGCCAAACGCTGCTCCAAACTCCGGACGATTCCCCACGGCGCAAGAGGACCTACTCCAGCAAGCTCGCAGTGCGCGGACACAGGCTGTACGCGGGGCGGAAGAAGGTTCAGACTTAGTCCCTACTGGTGATGTGGCTTCGATCATTAGGGCACTACGGAATCGTGCACAAACTCCCGGAAACCGTCGGACGCTGGATGCGGACTTTGCGAACCAGACGGCACGGACGCTTGCAGGCGGATATCGCTACGACATGCCGCAGGCAGCAACTCCGACTGCTCCGGGCCGTATGAGTGGGCCTACGCCGGTGACGCCACTTGGATCGCAGGGAAGTCAAACTTCGGAAAACGTTATAGGCGTTCCGGCCATTGGCGGACCCCTAGCATTGCCCGGCCCTGGATCGCGCGCCGTAGCCCCCACAGCGGCCCCCCAAACGGGTGCCCTTGGCCCCGTTATTCTCAATCCTGCGGAGTTTGGCATGGGGCCTAAGCCTATGTCTGATTTCCAGATGCCCTCGACCCCGGACATTACAACGATCGAATCGCGGGCTCCTCGGCCCCCTCAGGGGTTTAATCTGGTGGAGCTGAGTAAGCGGCTCAATGCAATGAATACTGCGGCGCCGAAAGGTGCGGCAGCGGCGGACAATGCGAGTGTGCTGGATAAAAACGTCACAGTGGCTCGCGGGCAGGCACTGGATCTGGCTCGCCGGGAATTGGCTGCTCGGAATCCTCACTATGCCCAGGGACAGCAGATATATCAAGACATGAGTCCCGGCGTGGATGCACTGAAGACCCTCGTGGAGCATCCCACGGTGCTGCAGGCATCGACCTCGATGCGCCCGAACCCGGTGCGTGAAGGGCTGATTTCGCACCTGTCGAAGATTGATCCGAACTTGGCGGCCTCGACAAGCGAGCGGATGCGCGCAGCGGACATCTTGTCCCGCAATACGGCGCAGCACGGGAAGCAAGGGCTGCAGAATGAACTGGGTCAGACGGGGGTTGCGAGCGCAGCAAGCCCGTGGTATGCGGCATATAAGGCGCTGAGCACAGCCGGACGCCGCTCCGCGAACGAGGATATCTCGCGCTTGCTCGCAAATCCCACGCAGCAGAACATGGCTATCTTGGAAGATTTAGCTCGGAATAATCCTGACCTTGCACGATCATTAGTGCGGCAGGGATTGATCGGCGCTGTTGGCGCTACCACACACAAACGACCGGGAGCCGACCATGAGTTTTGATGGATCAGGGAATTATACAGTACCAACGGGGACCGCGGCGGTCTCTGGGGCTGTGATTGATTCCGCGAAATATAACGCACTGCTCACGGACCTGCAGACTGCTCTGACAAAATGCTTGCTGCGGGATGGGCAGAGTGCCGCGCTGGCAAATATCTCGATGGGAAGTTTTCGGATTACCTCGCTCGCCAGCGGGATCAATCGGACGGACGCTGCGACCCTGGGCCAGGTGCAAGACGAAAGTGCGAATCTGCTCACGACCGTGGCTGGAACGACAGCGATCACAGCGAACTGCGTCACCCCGACGCTCGGAGCGTATATTACGGGTCTGCGCCTGACCATGATTGCCACGGCGGACTCGACAGGGGCTGTGACCCTGAATGTGAACTCGCTCGGGGCTAAGAATGTTATGCTCGGAGCAACGCAAGCTTCGACGCAGGACATACTGACGGGCCGGGCTTACACCCTAGTGTACGATGGCACGAGTTTTCAACTTAGCGGAGGGGGCGGTTCGGGGGCGACAGGCTCGGGGGTGTTCTATGAGAACAATCAAACGCTTGCGGCGGACTACACTCTGGCAACGGGGAAGAACGCCATGTCCGCAGGGCCTATCACTATTAACTCTGGAGTCACCGTAACGGTGCCGACCGGGGCAGTCTGGAGTATCGTATGACAGTTACAGTAAATGGAACCACTGGTGTTTCTCTGGTACAGGATGGCGTAGTTGTTCAGATC
>ERZ650310.64-NODE-64-length-30870-cov-7.015934_pt1 | contig 30870 bp, 48 predicted proteins | sample MGYA00376246_ERZ650310 | MGnify/ENA primary metagenome ERZ650310 (study PRJEB26733, sample SAMN07839286) | wastewater metagenome | biome: small river; feature: stream; material: water | place: USA: North Carolina | collected 2016-03-01 ...
GTTCAGACGTGTGCTCTTCCGATCTGTTGGAGCCGTCCTGAACCGTAGTGCCATCTGAACTTACGAATGTGCCTCCTGTGCCAGTACCAACCTGACCTTTCTCGGGCGGCTGATTACCAGCGTTAGAGTCAAAATCCCTACCTCTCAACAGGCTGGCGGCCGCTGGGCTCAGGTTGGTATTGATGCCGTTTGTTGCGGCCGGGGCAACTGGTACAGATCAGCGGCCAGATCAAAGTAGTCGCCCATCTTCATTTGCGTGTCGTCACTGACGTTGTAGATGCGTTGGGGTCTGCCCTTCCACAGGGCCGCTCGGCATGCGCTGGCCAGATCGTCCGAGTGGATGTGGTTGGTATACACATCGTCTTCGGTACGCAACACCGGCGCTCCCCGGTGCAGGCGCTCGCGCGGCGTGCCGCCTTCGCGGTCGGCGGCGTAAATGCCGGGGAATGCGCAACATATGCGCCGTCACGCCCGTGGCGTGCCCAAAGCGGCGCACATGGCTTTCGGCGGCCACGCGGCGCTGCGAGCGCGCTGTGGCCGAATTCAAGCGCCGGGTTTCAGGCACCAGCGCGCCGCCGCCCGCCTGGTCGATTTGATCCGGCGTGATGTTCGAAAGCTCGACCAGCCCCGCGGCACTGACCGTGATGCTCGCCGGCTGCGCGCCCCACCCCGTGCCGCCCGCCGCGCTGATGGAGCCATGCGAGGCTGCCGTATTGCCGCCGCCCGCTCCGAAGCCGTCGAAGCCATCCAAGGCCGACAAGCCGGCCGACCCACGTCACGCGCCGCTCGTCGCCCGACTCGTCGAGGCCTTCGCCGACGACCGCGAGGCCCCGTACCCGTTCGGGCCCCGAGACGCGAAGGTGGTGGCCAACCTCCTCGCCCGTGCCGAGCCCGACGTCATCGTCTCGGCTTGGGAGCGCGCGCTGCGGCACCAGGGCTTCCCGTCCGTCGCGACGCTGGCGCAGCTCGAGCAGCACCTCGCGCAGTTCGTCGCGGCACCCAAGGCCGACGTGACGCGCGGCTACGCGCCGCCGAGCGTCTTCACGGAAACGAAGGAGGTGCTGTTTTGAGCCGCAACCTCACCGACATTCAGGCGGACCTGACGTCGCTGGGACGCCCGCGCTTTCCCCTGAGCCCGACGCCGGCCGCCCTCGCCGACTTCCGCGACCGGCTTCAGGCGTGGCGGCTCCACAACCCCGACGGCGACGCCCGGTATGAGGCTTTGTTGGCCGACTGGGAGGCCTACGAGGCCCGCCAGACGCAAAACAGGGAGGCGGGGGCCCTCGCGAGCCGGTACGGCGTCCAATTGCGGCTGGCGACCGCTGCGGCCGCTCCACGCGACTCTGGGCCCATGGCACTGGCTCAGGAGTGGTGGGCTGGCACGAAGCCGTGGCTGGTGATGCTGGGCGCGACGGGTGTGGGCAAGTCGGTTGCCGCGGCGTGGGTGCTGACGCGGGCACTCGAGGCCCGGCAGTCGGTGTTGTGGGTGTCGGCGGCGGAACTGGCGACGCGGGCGGGCGGCTTCGACGGCCAGACGTTCGCGACCCGGCTCAAGGGCGTCGAGCTGCTCGTCATCGACGACATCGGGACGGAGCACCTCACCGACTTCTCGCGGAGCGTGCGGGACGAGGTGTTGATGCACCGCCACGAGGCGATGGCGCGCACGGTGCTGACGTCGAACCTCGACGGGAAGGCCTTCGGCGAGCGGCTGGGCGTGCGCATGGCCGACCGGCTGCGGGCGGCGTGCATGTCGAAGGCCTTCGCCGGGCCGAGCCTGCGAGGTGTTGCGTGAGCCGCCGCTCGCGTCACCTGACGTCGCTCGAGGCCGCCGCGCGCGAAGCCGAGCTCGCCGCGCTGTGGCGACTCAACCAGTACGCGGGCGGGCTGGCGACGTCCGTGGAGCCTGACGACGTGCGTCGCGTGCTGGCGATGCTGGCGACGGCGATGAAGCTCAACCCACCAACGAAGGAGGAAGCACCATGAGCGACAACAGACTGACGTCACAGGGCGAGGCGCTGGTGAAGGACTGGGCATCTGCAATGCAGCGCGTGGCGCGGCTGGCTGCCGAGTTGAACCGAGCGCAGTGCGAGAGAGACAACGCAGAGAGCGCGCTCTCGAAGTGGCTGCTGCCTCCTGATGCCGCGGTCGGCGAGAAGGTCGCGGTGTGGTTCGGCGACTCACTCATCCAAGCGACGGCGCACACATGCGTCGGGTCCAACAGGTGGTGCGGGCCGGTCGTCGTGCGCGTGCGCGGCCAGAAGTTCGACGAGGTGTTTCGATGAGGCGCGCAGCGAAGGTCGACGGCAACCACCGCACCATCGTCGCCGCGTTCAAGTCGCTCGGCTGCGCCGTGCAGAGCCTCGCCGCAGTCGGCAAGGGCGTGCCTGACTTGCTCGTGGCGTTCGCGGGGCTCAACCACCTCGTGGAAATCAAGGACGGCCGGAGGGTGAAGTCCGCGCGCAAGCAGACGCCGGCACAGGTGGTGTGGGTGTCGACGTGGCGCGCGCCGAGGCATCTCGTGGAGTCCATGGAGGACGTGCAGCGGCTGGTGGGTGTGTGGCGGGACGCGCAGTGGCCCAAGCGCGGGTTGCCGTCGGTCCCCGCCCCGTCCGACGTCGAGGTGGACGCGAGCGACTACGAGCGGCCGCACAAGCCCGGCGAGTGGCTGCCGATGCCGCACAAGGACAGCCCGACGGTGAAGCCGTGAAGGGACGAAAACAGGGCGAGTGCTCCGGCTGCGGTGCAGGCAAAGGCACGCACGACCCGAACGCAGGATGGTGGGAGATGGGCCCGCGTCGACTCGGCGGGATGCATCGAGAGTACCTGTTTTGCCCGGCCTGCGCGCCGGTGATGCTCGTCGGTCTTGACGCGAAGATGGCCGGATCCGAGCGCGCACCGCTGGTGGTGGCGGTGACGCGCGAGGATGTCGAGAGCGCGCTTCTCGTGATGGAGTCGACGTCGAGCGCGGGCGCCAGTGTTGCGATGCAGAACGCACATCACGCCGTCGTGGAGCGCTTTGCCGGACTCCTGAAGCGCAAGCCGTGGTCGCTCGTCGTCAACGTGGAAGGGGTGCCGCAATGACGCCCGACGACCTGCAGTTGACGGCGCAACTCGTGGCGGCCGGGCGCGTCCACTGCGTCGGCGACGACGCGGTGCTGGCGATGGCGCGGCGGGTGTTGGAGTTGGAGGAGATTCTCCGCATCGACATGACGTACAGCGAGCGGTTGTCCATTGGCGTGCTCAAGGCGAGGTTGGAGCGCGCAGAGGCGAATGCGCTGGATGTCGTGAGGAAGGTGGCGGCCGAGCGCGAGGCGTGCGCGAAGTTGTGCGACGACCAGTGGGCGCTTGAATCGAAGGGCGAAAAGATGCGTAGCGCGCTCGAGTACTCAATCGCCATCCGCGCTCGAGGCGCCAAGTGATGGCCGCCCTCGCCGCTGTTGGAGTCGCGCTCGCCCTGGTGGTGCTTTGCGCGGCCTCCTTCATTTTGGGTACCCTGTGGGAGAAGACGAAGGCGGACCAATGACGACAGGACTCAAACACCGAGACGACGCACTGCGCATCGAGGCGGCTCGCACGGCCATCATCGGGCGGCTGATTCGGCTCGTCACCGACGCCGCTGCTGGCGAGTACGTCGAGGCGTTCGATGGCTTGCTTGATGGGATTCGACCGCAGTTCCGACCCGAGGACTTCGAGGACGCACTCCTTGAGGTGCAGGTGATGCTGAAGCGAGACGGCCGTGGCTGAGAACAGCGCAAAAACAGCGCGTGGCAAGCCGTTCGCGAAGGGCCAGTCGGGTAACCCGGGCGGCCGTCCGAAGCTGCGCGAGCACGTACGCGAGCGATGCGCGTCGGCCGTCGACGAGCTCGTCGTCGAGGCATGGGAGGCCGAGGTGCGCACGCAGGGGCCGGACTGGGTGAAGTGCTCGGAGCTGCTGGCCGCGTACGGCATCGGCAAGCCGTCGAGCGCGCCGGAGGACCTCGACGCGATGAAGGACGCAGGTCCGAAGGCGTCGCGCGAGGTGGTGATGGCGGCGCTGGCGGGGTTGGCAAAGGAGGGCGCGTGACGGACGCCGAACAGGTGGCATGCGATGCGCTGCGGATGGCTGGCCTCGGGGAGGTGGCGGACAACCTCGAGTTCGCGCGCGAGGCGGTGAAGGTAAAGGCGAGCATCACCAACGCGCTGGCGATGCGATGGGGCGACGGTTGTTGCGAGGGGTGTGGGGTGTACAGCGCCACGCAGGCGCATCTGCCGGGCTGTCGATTCGCGGCGTTGTTCGCCTCTGACCCGGCATGGACTCGAAAACAGATCAACCTCGCGCACGCCGAAGCCCTGCACCCATCGACGCACGGCGAGCCCGGGACGCTGTTCGGCCCAGTGCCCACGCTCAATGAGTTGCGCGCCGCATGGGGGCTGAATGACGTCGTGACTGGCGCTGGCCTCGTCGGTCGCAAGTGACTGACGCCCGCGCCATCGCGCTCCACGAGGCGTGGCACTACGGCGAGGCGTGGAGGCATCCCGACATCTGCGATGCACTGCAGCGGGCGTGGCTTGAGCGTGTGCGTGCGGCCGTCGACACTGGCAAGCGCGGCAGCTTCGTTCAGCGGTGGGGGCGGCAGGTAGGGAAGTCGTGGGCGAACATCGCCTTCGCCCTGTGTGAGATGCAGCGGCGCCCGGGCATCATCATTCGGTACGCGGCGCTGACGGGGAAGTCCTGCCTCAATATCGTCGAGCCGACACACAAAGCACTCACAGCCACCATGCCCGAGTCTATTCGGCCCGTGCTGTCGGAGCAGAAGGGCACCATCACTGCGCCGAACGGCTCCGTTCTGTCGTTTGCAGGCACCGACAACGAGCAGTTCGACCGACTCCGAGGGCCGAAGGCGCACCTCATCATGTTGGACGAGTCGTCGTTCTACGCGGACTTGATGGGCGTCGAGGCCGCGCTCCTGCCGCAACTCAACACGACGCACGGGCTCGTCCTGTACTTCTCGACGCCCCCGGAATCGCCAGCGCACCCGTGGACGCGACGAGATGCGGCGCACCAGGCCTCAGGCAACTGGAGCAAGGAAACCATCTACACGTGCCCGCGCTACTCGCAGGCCGACGTCGAGGAGATTGAGCAGGCCGAGGCCGTGCGACTGATGATGACGCGTGAGGAGTTGCTAGCCTCGACGTGGTGGCGTCGCGAGTACCGCGCCGACATCGTCACCGAGGAGACGCGCGCCGCGCTGCCTGCGTGGACTGACGAGCGCGCCGCCGCCTTCACCGTTGCGCTCGAGCGGCCGGCGCACTTCGACGCCTACGAAGCGCACGACAGCGGCAAGACGGGCGACCCGCACGCCTCGTTGTTTGGCTACCACGACCCGGCGCGCAACTGCGTCGTCATCGAGGACGAGCTCGAACTGCGCAGCGCTGTGACGCACATCCGCGCGTGGGTCGACGAGGTGAAGGTGAAGGAAGCGGCGCTTTGGGGTGTCAACCGCTGGGAAGGCACGCTCTCCGGTGCGACGTTGGACTTCCTCAAGGCACGCAATCTCGATGAGTTGTTTCTGCGCGTCCACTCCGAGACGGCGCCGCGTCAGCCGTGGATGCGCGTGGGTGACGACGATGCGCGACTCACCGTCGACATGGCCGAGCACGGCATCGCGGTACTTCCCTCGGAGAAGCACGACAAAGCGACGTGGGTGGATTTCGTCAACCAACTCATCCGCGAGGGGCGGCTCTACATCCATCCTCGCTGCGTGCGGCTGCTCGAGCAGATGCGCTCGACGCTGTGGAACCAGACGCGCTCGAGGTGGGAGCGCACCGACAAGGACCACGGCGACCTCATCGACTGCTTGGTGTACCTCTGCCGCGCCGTGCGGTGGCACCGCGACTGCCGGCCGCCGCCCGTCGTCGACCGCGGGCTTGTTGCTGCGCAGCGGATGATGCACGGCAAGCCGCAGGGCCTGAAGGCCATCGTTCGTCTCCGCTGAGTTGACCTCCGCGGCGCCGCCAATGAGCGCGCCTTGATTGTTTGCTGACTGTGCGTGTGGGGCTTTTGCAACACACACTGACGGTGCTAGACCTCGGGCATGGCCTCTCGTGACGGGCTGTGCCCCTGTCTTTCGCAGACCGACGACAGCATCGTCCTGTGCCAGAAGCCTGACGGCCACGACGGCTTGCATGAGTGGAAGGACCCGGTGCATCCGGGCCACTCCAAGCTCTGGGCGGGCAACATCACCGAGCCGGTGAGTTTCACGGCGTACCGGTTCGAGTCGGTGAAGAACATCGCGAAGCGGCTCGGCCTACGCACCACGGAGTCGGGCGGCGTCGGCTACGCGCCGATGATGCCGGACAGCCGAGAGCTCGACCTCGAAGCCCAGGCCGTCGAGCTGGTGTCAGGCGGCTTCGGTGAGTGACACGTACTGGGCCGCACAGCCCCGCTCTGATGACGTCGTGCGCGACTTCGAAGCCCGCGCCGCGAAGTACCTGCGATGGCTCAACACGACGCGCCGCACCCGTCGCAGCATCCGCGCGCTTCGCACCTACTACGGCTACGGGCCCAACGGCTCCGGCGACTCGACCGAGCTCGGCTCGTCCGGCGAGAAGGGCGAATTCGTCGAGATGGCCGTCAACGAGTACGGCGGCCTCGTCGAGCAGGCCTACGCGCAGTTGGTGGCCACTAAGCCCGCGTTCCAGGCCGTCCCGAAGTCTGGCGACTACGCGGCGCGCGCACAGGCGTCGTTCGCAGACAAGCTCCTGACGTCGGTCGACACCGACAACCATCTCGAGGAGAAGGAAGACGAAGTCACGAAGGCCGGGTTGCTCTGCGGCGAGGCGTGGCTCGTCTCGTCGTGGGACAAGCAGGCGGGCCAGTCGCTCGGCATCGACGGCGCCAAGGTGGTGCATGACGGCGACGTGCGCGCGGACGTGCTGCTGCCGTGGGACGTCGTCTTCGACATCAAGGCGCGGCACAAGACGGACCTGCAGTGGATTGGCTTCCGTCGCCCGTGCAACCGGTGGGACCTCATCGCGTCGTCGCAGCCGACCGAGGCCGACGCGGCGAACCCGGAAGAGCTCGAGCGCAAACACCTCCTCGTCGAGGCGCTGAAGGGCGCGCAGCCGTCGCGCCAGCGCGAAGACGGGCCGGACGTGCGCAACTTCCTCCTTGGCGACGTCATGTCACGCGACGACGAAGACCTCGTCGACGTCTGGGAGATTCGCCACACGCCATCGCCCGCACTGCCGCAGGGGCGCATCATCCGCTTCGTCAACGCCACCACCATCCTCTATGACTCGGCCGCCGTGGAGTCGGGCTACCCGTACCAGGGGCTCCTCGCGCAGTGGTTCGAGCCGTCGAAGGTCGTCGGCACGGCGTCGGGCCACTCACTGACGTGGGACCTCCTCGGCTTGCAGGAAACCATGGACATGGTGGCCACCGCGCAGGCCACCGCCGCCGCGTCGTCGGCCGTGTCGAACATCTGGCACCCCGCCATCGGCAACAACGGCGAGGGCGGCAACCTCACGGTGTCGTCGCTCGGGCGAGGGATGCAGCTCATCCAGTCGCCGCAGAAGCCCGAGGCGCTGCTGGCGATTCAAGTCGACCCACAGGCCGTCGCCTTCCTCGAGATGTGCCGCGCGCAGATGCAGCGACGCATGGGCCTCAACGACGTGGCCATGGGCGACGCCACCAAGGGCATGCCGGCGCAACTCGCGGCGCTCCTCGACTCCAAGGTGGTGCAGTTCTGGAATCAGGCGGTGAAGTCGCTGTCGAACATGCGCGCTCGGGTCCGCACTGACGTCCTGTCGCTCTACCAGACGTTCGCGAAGACGCCCCGCGTGTCAGCCCTCGTCGGCGCTGGCGAGTCGCTCGAGGTCGAGACGTGGACGAAGGACAAACTGTCGATGGTGTCGCGCGTCACCGTCGAGGCCGTGTCGGCGGTGTCGAAGACGCTCGCGGGCAAGATGGCGACGGCCGACCTGCTCCTTGAGCGCGGGCTCATCAACACGCCCGACGAATACCTCACCATCAAGAGCACCGGCCGCCTCGAGAAGCTGACCGAGTTCAAGGACCGCAACCTGCTCCGCCTCCAGCAAGAGAAAGAGATGCTTCAGCGCGGCATCGGCCTGCCGCCCATCGACGAGATGGCCACCGACGAGGCGATGGCGATGGACCCCGAGGCACTGCCCGTCTTCGACTCCACCGCGCAGGGGGAGTTCTTGCGCCCCACCGTCGTGGATACGCCGTGGCTCGACATCGCGGAATACGCGGCCGTCCTCGCGTCGCCACAGGCCCGCGTGCGCCCCGACGTCGTGCAGGCCGCCACAGACGCCATCGCGTACAAGGTCCGCATGTGGCGCACGATGCCGCCCGAAATCATCGCGGCTCTGGGTGGTTTCCCACCGCCCCCGCCCGGTGGCGAGATGCCCGCGCAGAGCGACATGCCGGACGGCGAGACGCCCACGCCAGAGTCCGAGATGCGGCCCATTGAGCCGCCGAAACCGCCGCCGAACCCGAACACCGGAGAGCAGGCACCGGCTCCGTCCGACGTCTCCCAGCCCGTTTAAGGAAACCACATGAGCGAAGCCGCCGCCCCCGCTGCGCCCGCCGCACCTGTTGCCTCTGATGTGCCCGTCGAGAGCCAGCCCGTCGCGCCTGTCGACCCCTACGCGGAGTTCGACGGCGTCCTGAAGAAGACGCCGCTGAAGTACAAGGCCAACGGCAAAGAACACGTCGTGCAGTCAGCCGCAGACGTGCGGCGCAAGCTGGAGAAGGTGCATGGTATCGAGGCTCGGGCCGAGGAGTTGACGGCGCGCGAGGCGAAGGCCGCCGAGGTGCTCAACCTCAAGCAGCGCATCCGCGAGTCGAAGGACACCCGCGAGCGCATCCAACTCCTTCGCGAGCTGGCCGGCGAGGGCTTCGACGAGGCCGCAGAAGAGGCCATCTATGAGCGGATTCAGCGCGAGAAGTCGATGGAGGGCCTCACGCCGTCCGAGCGACAGGCGCGCGAAGAGGCCGCCGCCCTCAAAGAGCGAATCGCCAAGTACGAAGCCGCGGAGAAGCAGGCTGAGGCCGACCGACAGGCGAAGGAAGACGAGTCCGAGTTCAACACACTCCGCGAACACATCGCAGGCGTCACCGTGAAGGCCCTGTCGGCCGCTGGGCTGCCGAAGGAAGCCGCACCCGACGCCGGTCGCCGACTCGCCGCGCTCATCGCCAGGGCCCAGCAGCGGGGCTTGCCGCTCCAACCAGAAGACCTCTCAGAGCAGGCCGTGAAGTGGGCAGGCGACGACTTCAAGGCGTACACCACGCCCCTCGACGGTGAGGCTCTCATCGGCTTCCTCGGCGAGGCGGTGGTACAGAAGGCCTCTCGCGCGTGGCTGGCTCGCTCGCAGGGTGTGACGGCGCCCAAGGCCGTCGTCCCGATGCCGAAGCCCGAGGCCGCACCGCAACAGCGTCAGCGCGATGCGTCGTCCCCGATGGCTGCGTGGCGTGAGCTCGCGAGCGGGAAGTTGCGGTAGGCCATGGCGCTCCCGTCACCGCCTGCCACAACCGTCGCCGTCGCGCCCACCTCAACCGAGGTGTTCAGCATCGATGTGCGTGAGGAGCAGTGGTTGACGGCGCAGGTGACGAACCTCAATGGCTCGCAGACCTTCACCGGTGTCGTCGAGCGCCGGGTGTCTGAGTCGATGGCGTGGGCGTCTTCCACCATCGGCGACTTCGCCGGCATCCCTCCGGCCGGCACCGTCGACGCGAACGGCGCGCCCCTTGATTCGGTGACGGTCGACCTCGACGTGACAGGCACGGGCTTCCTTCGCCTGGTGGGCGTCATGTCGGGCGCAGGCGGCGACGTCTCGGTGTGCGTGCGGAAGGGGCAGCGAAAGTGATTTGGCTCCTCGCTCTCCTGCTGGCTCAGCCTGCGCCGACAACGGCGACGCTAAACCTTAATCAGCAGCCCATCGTGTCGCGGCAGAACGGCGCCCGGTTGTCCACACAACGTCAATACGTCGTGGACTGCTCGAGCAACATGACGTGCCGAGTCGACGGCGGGGTGTTGGTGCTCTCCGCGGCATCGGGCGGCGCGGGCACGAGCGACTTCGATGGCGGCTATAACGTCATCGAGGACGAGGGCGTGCCCCTCACCAAGCGCACGACGCTCAACATGACGGGCGCGGGCGTCTCGTGCGTCGACTCGGGCGGCAAGACGGTCTGCACCATCTCGGGAGGCGGCGCAGGCTCCGTCAACACCGCCTCGGGCAACGCCTCGTTCGACGGCGGCGCGCTCGACGCACTCACCACCGTCACAGCCGCGTGGGCCTCAGGCGCGTCCGTCATCGTCTGTCGACCCACGGGCGAGGAGTCGTCCGTCGAGGGCGCGCAGACCACCGTGCTCAACCAATCCGCAGGCTCCTTCGTCGTCCGCACTGAACCACGCAACGGCAGCCACCGGGGCCCTCTGCCCTTCGTCTGCATCGGGAACTGAAATGGCCAACGAAACGAAACACCGGCCCGGCTACATGGCCATCAGCAATCAACCCATGACGTTCGACCTCGTGCGGCTGGAGGATGCCACCGGCATCAGCGGCACCGGCAAGGTCGCCGAGGGTGTGGTCTTCATGGACGGCACCGCCGTGATGCGGTGGCTGACCGAACACCGCTCGACGACGGTCTACGAGTCCGCGCGCGAAGTCGTCGCCATCCACGGCCACGGCGGCAAGACGGTGCTCAAGTACCACCACGACAAGACGGATGAGGGCGTCTGCCTGAACTGCGCTCACCCAGTCACCGAGCACTGGATGGACGGCGCGGGCATCTGTGCGTGCGGTGGTTGCTCGTGCTGCCTCATGGAGCACCCCGAGTTTGTCCCGGCGCAGAAGAGCCGTCTCATGCGCAACCCGCTCGACGTGTTGAGCAAAAAGAAAGGCAGGAAGTAATGCGCATCGCACTCATCGCCGCACTCATCGCGTCCTCGGCCCTCGCCGACGTCACCGTCAACGGACAGGTCAACGTCATCTCCGACGGCGGCCTCCAGATTTCCGACCAGTACGGCCGAAACCTCGTCTTCACCGACGAGCGCATGGACATCGCGCAGGACCAGCCGCTCTTTCAGGACCGCTTCGTCGGCGCCACCGTCGCAGCCAACAACAAGTGGATGCAGTCGCTGGCCACGATGACAGCCACCGTCGCGACAGGTGGAATCACGCTCAACGCGGGTGGCTCCGTCGCCATCAACACGCACGCGACGCTGAGCAGTGCGCCCAAGTTTCGCGGCTACGTCGATGGTGCGCTCTATGTGATGGCACGCGCCCGCCCCATCAACCTGCCGCAGACGAACGCCACCGCCGAGTTGGGCCTCGGCAACGCCACGGCAAACACGGCGCCTACCGACGGCGCCTTCTACCGATGGACGGCCAGCGGCGGCTTCGAGTGTGTGGTGAATCGCGGCGGCGTCGAGACGTCCACTGCGATGACGGCGCCCACGGCGAACGTCTACTCCGTCTTCTCGATTCGCATCCGAGGCGACGAGTTTGTCTGTCGGTACGAGACGCCCTCCACGGGCGCGGACGTTCGGGCCGTCGTCAACCTCGACTCCGCCGCGCCGAGTGCGTTCAACGAGTCGCCCGGCGCGCTGATGCGCGTCTACAACGCGGCCTCGTCACCAGCCCTCGCGCCGCAGCTCGTCGTCGGCGTCATCGAGGTAGGCAAGAAGGTCATCGCTGAGTCGCGGCCCCCGGAGGGCCTCGCGGCAGTTGCCGGGCAGTCGGCCGCCTTCACCCCGCTCACCGGCGCGCAGGCCGCCAACCACGCCAACTCGACGGGCCCGGTGTCGGCCACGCTGAGCAACACGGCGGCCGGGTACACGACGCTTGGCGGCCGGTACCAGTTCGCGGCACCCGCTGGCGCAGTGACGGACTTCGCGCTGTTTGGCTTTCAGGTGCCCTCCAGCTACCGCTTCGTCGTCACAGGCGTCAGCATTAGCACGTGCAACACGGGCGCAGCGGTGGCCACAACCGCGACGAGCTTGGAGTGGTCGCTCGGCGTCGGCTCCACTGCTGTCTCGCTCGCGACTGCGGACGCGACGACGGCGACGCCCGCATCTGGCCCGCGACGCATCCCTCTCGGCAAACAGTCCTTCGCCATCGGCGCAGCCATCGAGGCGTGCACCACCGACGTGGTGCGGCAGTTCCTGTCGCCGCATACGGTGGAGTCTGGACGATTCCTGCACATCATTCTCGCTGTGCCTGTCGGCACGGCCACCGCATCGCAAGTCATCCGCGGCACCGTCACCGTCGACGGCTACTTCGAGCAGTGAGGGACACCATGGACTACCTCAACGACATCATCTCAGCCGTCGCTGTCATTGTCGCGGCCGTGGCTGCGTGGTTCGCCCGGAAGGCTGGACGCAACCCCGCGCGCGCCTCGCTCGAGGCCGTCGTGCGCGATGCGTGCGACTACGCCAAGGCACACCCGAAGCCGGGAATCACCGATGAGCGGACGGCGCTCGACGCCGCGCGCCTGGGCGACGTGCGGACGGACGGCAAGCGGGACTTCTCGGACGCTCAGTTGATGGTGGCCATCCGCGCCGAGCTGGCGCGCCGGGCGAAGTGATGGACACGTCGGACGACGTGCGAGCTCGACGCCGGCCCTCGTGGTGGCCGGACGCGCGCACTTCAACGACAAGGACTGCGCGCTCGAGTACGTGCGCGGCGAGTGGCGACTGCGTAGCCTCAACGAGTCTGGCGGCTTGAAGGTGTACGTGCGCGCGGACTCGCTCGACGAGATGGAGGCGCTGTTCGAGCGCTTGCAAAACGACACGCACTGTGAGTCAATAGAGACAGCGTAGGCCCTGACGTGGCGGCGTAGCGGCTCGGTTCCCGGAAACGGCCCGACTCCCGTGATGCAGCGACGGCGGCTCCCGAAGCGGACGGCAGTTCCTCCCTCTTCTCAAGCCCCTCGCAGCACCACGGACCTTCACCACCATGAACAATCAGACGACCCTTGTTGGTATCTACAAGCGCACCTTCGCCAACCGCATCCTCGACCTCACCCGCAACGAGAACCCGCTCCTCGACACCATCGGCTTCGAGGACAAAATCGGTGAGTCGTTCCAGCAGCCCGTCGACCTCGCGTTCGAGCAGGCCTTCACCAACAGCGCGAACACCTCGCTGCCCTCCGGCTCGGCCTACGGCGGCTACCTCGACCCCATCGCGGGCCTCACGGACCGCGCGCTCGTCACGCCCTTCACCATCCACGGCCGCATGCAGGCGTCGTACACGGCCCTCAGCGAGGCCGCCGCCGCTGGCGACAAGGCCTTCGTCGCCGCCGCCACGCACCTCATCAAGCGCGGCACCCGCAGCCACGCCAAGCGCCTCGAGATTCAGCTCCTGCGCGGCCGCCGTGGCGTCGGCACCATCGAGTCCGGCACGGACGGCGGCGCGACGGGCACCGTCGTTCTCACCGCCGCGTCGTGGGCAGAAGGCCTCTGGAGCGGCATGGCCGGCGCTCGCCTCGACGTGTACCTGTCGACCGGCCTCAAGTCGACCCAGGCGTCGAGCATCACCGTCACCAGCGTCAACCCACTCACCCGCACGCTCAACGTCTCGGGCACCACGGGCGCGACGGGCCTCACGCTCCTCACGGTGGCCGGCTCGTTCATCACCTTCGAAGTCCGCGGCGGCGTGGCCAACGCTGGCCTCGCGAACGTCGAGGAAATGCCGGGCATGAAGTTCTGGGCTCGCAACACGGGCTCGCTCTTCGGCATCAACGCCACCACCCAGCCGCTGTGGGCCGGCAACGTGTACTCCGACGCGGTGGGTACGCCCTCGCTCGCGAAGTTCATCGACGCCCTCACCGCGCCGTCGTCGTACGGCCTGATGAATGCCGTCAGCGTCGCCGTCATCCCGCCCCGCGCGCTCAACACCCTCATCAGCGACCAGGCCGCGCTCCGTCGCTACGGCGCGTCCGAGAAGCAGGGGAAGAACGGCTTCTCGATGCTCGAGTTCAACGTCCAGACGGGCACGCTGCGCATGCAGCCGCACGCCTACCAGCCGGACGGCGAGTTCGACATCTTCTGCCCGGACTCGGTCAGCCGCATCGGCTCGACGGAAATCGACTTCATCGACCGCAACAGCGGCGGCGAGAAGCTCGTCCTCGAGTCGTCCACCTCGCCCGCTGGCGAGATGCGCACCATCTCGAATCAGACGCTGTTCTGCCCGCAGCCCCGCCACCTCGTGACGGCCGGCGGCGTGACGTACTGAGTTTTCTTCCTCGGGGGCGGGCCCTTCACCGGGCTCGCCCTCACTTCTCGGAGACGCCATGTCCCTCGTCGACCTCGGCTTCAACACCACAGTCCAGATTTCCCACCCGAAGCCGCTCGACCTCGGGGCCACCAACCGTCGTCAGAATCGCGAAGTCGCGCAGGCGCTCGTCGACCTGATTCAGGGCGGCAGCAACGGCACGGCAGACCAACTCACCTGCATCGCCAATCAGTCTGGCATGGGCTCGAAGGCGGGCGCGACGCTGCTCCTGTCGGGCGGCTCCGGCGCCGTCGGCGGCATCATCAACGGCGTCACCGTCACTGCGACGTGGGCGTCGTCAGACATCAACTCGGCCGGACTCATCGCGACGGCCATCAACGCCAGCAGCAACGCCCTCGTGCAGGGCTTCGTGCGGGCCTCCAACGTCGCCGCGTCCGTGACGCTCGCGACGATGACGGCTGGGTCAACCATCTCTGTCCGCGTCGGCAGCGGCGCGGTGGCCTCGACGTACACCTTCACCGCGACTGCGGCCGCAACGTCGCGCATGGGTGAGTTCAGCATCGCCGGCACGGACACACAGGACGCGCAGGCCTTCTGCGACATCCTCAACGCAACGTCCGGCATCAACCAGGTCATCCGAGCGGAGAACGTCGCGGGCGTCGCATTCCTGTACGCCATGGACGGCAGCTCGAGCTCGCCTGCCAAGGTTGTCACCGTCAGCGGCTCGGGCATCTCTCTCACGGCGCAGTTCGCCGCGGTGGCTCGTGTCCACATCGAGGCGCTGATGCCGGACGCTCGCGGCAACGCCATCACCATCGCGCTCAGCGGCACGGGCGTCACGGTGGCCAACACCAACACCCGCCTCGTCGGCGGAGCAGGCGGCGTCACCGGCACCGTCAAGCGCGCCAACGTCGGAGGTGCCCAGTGAAGCCGCAGCACCTCAAGAAGGCGCTCGGCGACATCACTGCCCTCACGGACGGCGGGCTCGACGCCCGTCTCGATGAGGTGATGTCGAAGAAGCAACCCGTCGAGGAGGAAGCGCCCTCGTCGGAGAATGAGATGGGCGAGGAGCCGGGAGAGCTCACGCCCGACGAGGTGGAGAAGCTCCGCGCGCTGTTGGCGCAGAACGGAGGCTGAGCCATGGCGTGGACGACGACGCAGCTCCTCGCGGAGATTCGCCGCGTCGCGTCCGTTCCATCGGCGTCGACGGCCACCGGCTACGCCGACGCAGACCTCCTTGTCCATGCGGACGCTGCGCTGCAGGGCATCGTGGCGCCGCTGGTGGCCAACGCCCGCGACGAGCACGCCGTCCACACCGCCGACGTCGTGGTGGCTGCAGGGCAGGCCACCGTGCGCCTTCCGCCGCAGGTTGCCTCGGGGCGACTGCGTGACGTGACGGTGCTGTCGTCGGACGGCCAGACGTACATCAACGTTCCGCGCTTCGAGCCCGAGGATATCGCGGGCCTTCGTTCCGGCAACCTCGCGTCTCCGATGTCCATTGCCGTCGTCGTGCAGGGCGGCTTCCTGCGCGTCTTCCCGCAGCCCACGGCCTCGATGACGTTCCGCATCACCTACGTCCGCAGCCCGCCGCCGCTTGCGCTCGTCTCGACGGCGACGCTGGTGACAGGCCTCACCATCGGCGCCGTGCAACTCACCGCCTCGCACGCCGGCACGCTTGCGGCAGGCAACTGGGACTTCGTGCTGCTGTCGAACGGCGACTCGCTCGGCGACAGGGTGGCGACGGTGGCGACGAATGTCGGCTCCACCACCTTCCTCAACTCGCAGTTGAGCCCAATGTTCGCCCAGGTGCAGGCCGAGGCGACTCGCTACGCTGTCGAGGGCGTCTACCTCTGCCCCACGGGCACCACGTGCGTCGTGCCGGTGCCGGACATGGTGTCGGGACTGCTCGCGTACCACGCAGCCATCAACCTCCAGCAAGCCATCGGCGACCTCGAGGCGTCGCAGCGCACGGAGCGGATTGCCCAGCGCATGACGGAGCAACTCCTGCCGCTGCTGTCGGAGCGCATCGAAGGCGAGCCGCAGACGGTTGTTCCGCAGCTTCACCGGCGCGGCCGAAACTGGAGGTGGTGACGTGAAGACGCGGAGCCTCTCCATGACGTCTGGCTGGGTGACGGAGCCCGGCACATGGAGCCGTGACGAGGAGTCGCTGTCGACGGCCACCAACCTCGACTTGACGTCGCCGGGCATCATCGCGAAGCGCCGCGGGCTATCCAACAACACCCTCAACAGCTACTCCGGGTGCATCTACTCGATGCACTCGTCGCCGGTGCTCGAGCGCGACATCGGCGCCGGTGCGCTGCTTCTGGCTGTCGGAAACCCAACGGGCGGCTCCACGGGCTTTCGCGTCGGAACGCGCGCGTCGACGTTCGCCGCCGCCGGCACGTTCCCCAGCGACGCCACCGCTCGACCGAAGCTCACTACGGGCCCGGACGGCAATGACATCGTGACGACGTGGTTGACGGGCGGCGACGGCGGCCCATTGGTACCGACCTACACCGGCTCGCCGACGATGCGGTACCTCGGAGTGCCCTTAGGCATGGGGCTCGACCGCCTCAACACGGCCGCCGTCAACCTCGGCACCGGATGGATGGCGACGCTGACGAGTTGCCGCTACGCCGTGACGTTCTCCTTCGGGGACCCGACCGTCAACGGGACGCAGCAGGGGCCGCCCGGCATGACGACGGTGTTCGAAAATACCACCATCAGCTCCGTCGACGTTGCGACGCGGGTGCTGCTGCCGGTGATGTTCCGCACCACGTCGACGGCCCTGACGGCCGATGCGTACTGGGTGCAGGTGTACCGCTCGGCGTCGCAGGCGACGTCTCTCGGGGAGCCTCCGTCCGAGCTCGCACTGGTGTACCAGAAGCAGATTTCGGCCGCGGATATCGCGCTCGGGTACGTCGCCTTCACGGACATCGTGCCGGACATCGCTCGCGGCGCCAACCTCTACACCAACCTCCTCACGGGCGAAGACGGTATCGCCGGGCGCGGCTTTCTCAACAGCAACGAGGGGCCTCCGCAGGCGAAGGACATCGCCACGTGGGCGGACTGCGTGTGGCTCGCCTCGACGATGGACCTCCCGACGCAGGAGGTGCAGCTCATCGCGGTGGGCGGCGCTGGCCTCATCGCTGGCGACACCTTCACCGTCGGCGGAACCCCGTACATCGCCGTTGCTGGCGCGCCTGTCGGGAACCAGTTTCAGGTGTCGGGCGGCGGCACGGCATCCGTCAACCAGCGCGAGACGGCGCTCAACCTCGTCGACGCCATCAACCGCGACACGGTGACGAAGCAGGTCTACGCCTTCTACGTCGCCGGCGTCGTCGGACAGCCGGGCCGCATCGTCATCCGAGGCCGCACGCAGACGGCCACGCTGTCGGCCGCGACGTCGAACGCCGCCGCCTTCCGCATCGGCACCGAAGATGCGAACAACCCCGCGTTGAATGGCCTTGCCTTCTCCAAGCCGCTGCAGCCGCACGCCTTCCCGGCCGTCAACTTCTTTCAACTCGGGCGAGGCGACGCGGAAATCCTGCGCATCATGCCGTACCGCGACAGCCTCTTCGTATTCAAAGAAGACGGCCTCTGGCGCGTCACTGGCAACGACTTTCGCTCCTTCGCGGCGACGGAGTTCGACCTCACCTTCCGCCTTCAGTCGCGCGAGGCCCTCGTGGCGCTCGATGACGCGCTCTACGCATGGGGCGCCGAGGGAATCGCCCGCATCACGGACGGCGGTGTCGAGTACATCGACGCGCCCATTCGCAACCAGGTGGTGGCCGTGCAGACGGCCGTCAACGTCTCGACGATGCGCGACTACGCCTTCGCCGTCGGCCGTCCTCGGGATGGCGTGGTGCATTTCTTCTACCCGGTGAGCAATCCCGGCGACTCGTCGACAGACCCAAGCAACATCGTCCCGTGCGTCTGGGCTTTCACGTGGCACGCCCGCACGCAGACGTGGAGTCTGTGGGACATGCAGGGCGACGGCCTGAAAATCGGCTACTCGTGCGGCACCGACAACGTCGTCGACAAGCTGATGTCGCTCGGCGTCTGGCAGGCGGCCACCGTCTCGGGCGCGTGGGTCCACAACGAGCGTCGCTCGTATGTCGCCGCGGACTTCAGTGACCCGGACATGTCCTCCGCGACGGCTCCGACGATGGCGGCGGCAGCCATCTCGATGTTTCCCGAGTGGCGCGCGATGAATTCCGACTCGCTCGGCTCTGCGCAGTGGGTCCGACTCCGCATCGACTGTGCAGAGGCTGACGCCACACGCCAGACGACGCTCGGGCCTCTGGCGACGCAGATGTTTGGCGATGACGGCCTCGCCTCGACGTCCTCCGTCTCGCCCGGCACCACCACGACGGCATTGCCGCGCACCTTCGTCGTGCCGGTTGGGCAGGAGTGCAGCCGGAGTCACGCGCTGTCGGTTGGCATCGGCGAGCAGACGCTCAACCAGGGCTGCTGGCTGGTGTCGACGTCGATGGACTACCGGCCCTTCTCGACAAAGGCCACCCGATGACGTCGCGCACGCCCATCAGAAACGACGACGCGAAGTCCATGAAGGACTCGCAGCGCCCCATCAACGAGACGGTGCGGGACTTGTCCTTCCGCCTCGACGAGCTCGCTCGCCGCGAGCAGGTGTGGCTCCGCTTCACGTGCGTCGAGAACGATGGCGTCTCCACCCTTATCGGCCAGAAGGTGCGCGCGCCCTACGCCGTCGCTGCCATCGTCGTCCTTGCCGTGCAGATGGTTGACTCGGCGCTGCCGCCGTTGTCGGCCGCTCCGTGGCTGTCGGTGGAGCCTGTCGACGGCGACCCGAACAGCGCGCGCATCACCAACGCCTACGGCGTGCCGCAGACGGGCACCTTTGACGTGCTGGTGGAGTTCGTCGAGAACATGACGGCCCGCTGGCCCCGCACCGACGTCACTGGAGGCGCGGCATGAGCGGCCTCGGCTGGTTGAACCTGCAGGACTATCTCGCCGTCAACCAGGACGCGGCCGACAACATGGCCACGCGCCTCGACACGCAGGCGCAGGACATCGAACAGGCGGGCGCACAGGCCGCCACGCAGGGCGACGCGCTCACCTACGGCCAGTACCTCGCGAAGCGCCGCACACAGCAGGCGATGCGCGAGAAGGACTCGACGCGCGGCGCTCTCCTCGGCGGTGACATCGGCGACTCGCTGCTGGCCCGAAAGGGTGTCTCTCGGGCGCAGCCGTCCGGCTCAAGCATGGACGCCGCAGCGCAGCAGCGCGCGGCCTTCGATGCGTCCGAGGCCGACTACTGGGCGAAGCAGGCAGAGCGAAACAAGGGCCTCGCCACGGCCGAGACGCAGCGCGCCGGCGCACAGGCCGACGCCTTCGGGAAGGCGCGGAAGGCCTACGGCGACCGCGAGCGGGCCGACGACAGGGCGCTGACGATGTACGGCTCTCGAGACAACGGCATGCAGCAGGACGCCGAGACGCGGCGTCAGGTTGAGGGCCGGTACGGCACCATCACCGCAGCGCGACAGGGACAGGCCGCCCGTCGACGTCGACTCACTCAGGGAGGCTTCTGATGGACCCGTCCATGATTCTCGGTGCCGCAGGCGCTGGCGTCTCGCTCCTCGCGCGGCTGTTCGGCGAAGCCATCGCGGCCGGCGACTACGACAAGGCCGAGCGCCTGAAGCAGCAGGCCGTGGCCGAGTACGGCGAGGACTCACTCCCTGAGTTCGAGCGCATCGAGGCGCAGGAGGTCGGCCGGACGGAGCTGGGCAACATCAAGGCGGACCCGACCGCCCGCAACGCGCAGATGGAGGCGTTGTCTCGGCTGTCCGAGTACGCCGCGCCCGGCATGACGGCCGAGGACGAGGGCGACCTCCGCATGGCGCAGGATGCTGCTGGCGGCGTCGCAGCTCGAGCGGCAGGACAGGGCGAGCAACTGGCGGCAGCGCGTGGGCTTCAGCGCAGCGGCCTCTCGCAGGCCCTCGGAGCCCAGGGCGCGCAGGCGGGCGCACAGACGGCGGCCGACGCGGCGACGCAACTCGCCTCGGCGCGTCGACAGCGACAGCTTCAGGCCCTCAGCCAAATGGGTGCCCTCGGCGGCTCCGTGCGCGGGCAGGACTACCAGCAGGCGTCCGACGCTGCGCGGGCGCAGGACTCGCTCAACCAGTTCAACGCCAACATGCGGCAGGGCGCCATCGACGCGCGCAACCGGCAGGCGCAGCAGGGCTTCGCGAATCAGATGACGCTGAAGAACAACCGCAACACCGCGCGCGCTGGGCTGGGTGAGTTCTACGACGGCCGCGCTGGGCGCAATCGCGAGACGGCGCAAGATATCGGCGCGGGCATTCAGGGCGGCATGCAGAGCAGCGCCAACTACCTCCGAAAGAAGGGGCAGTGATGGCTACCAGGCGCATCAACCCGAAGCTCCTTGCGGCGTTCGAGTCGGCCTCCGTCGAGCCGTTCGACATGGACTCGGCTGGCCGCGTCATCGACGTGCCGGTGCCCGCGGAGCACTTCCAGCAGCCTGCGCCCGCTCCAGCCGTCGCGCCGCAGAAGACGCGCCTGCAGATGGTACAGGAGTACCTCGACTCCAAGCGCGCGCCGATGGGCCCGCCTGACTTCGGGCCTGACGTCGACGTCGGCGCGGCTCGCGAGCAGGACGCACAACGCGACTTCGGCGCGGGCATGCTGGCGGCCGGACAGGCTTTCACCGGCAACCGTCGTGCGGTCGGCCAGATTCAGGAGACGAACGCGAACGAGGCGAAGGCGCTCGGCGCGCAGGCAGCGCGGAAGAAGGCCATCGCGGACTACTACGCGGCGCAGGACGAGCGGGCGCTCGATGAGGCGCGGGTGATTTCAGGCGCTGCCGTGGAACCGCGCGAGGCATCAAAGCCCGCGAAGACGACGGAGCAGATTGACCGCGAACTCGACCTCAAGGAATTCGCGAACGAGACGGGCCGCATCAAGGCCGAGAAGGTGAAGCCGCCGAAGACCCCGAAGGCCGCCGACCCCGAGAAGCTTCGCAAGGAGTTCGACGCGCTGCCCGAAGTGAAGGAGTACAAGGGCGTCTTCGGTTCGTTCGAGAAGGTGTCGGCGGCCGCCAAGGACCCGAGCCCGGCCGGCGACCTCTCGCTCATCTACGCCTTCAACAAGATTCTCGACTACGGCTCCGCAGTGAAGGAGGCCGAGTTCCAGAACGCCCAAAACGCCGGCTCGATGTTCTCGAAGGGGCAGGCGGCATTGGAGCAGGTGGCCAACGGCAAACGACTCACCCCAGACCAACGCGCAGACTTCGTGGCGCAGGCCAAGAATGTCGCGATGGCCGGCCGCACGCTCTACGAAAAGGCCGTGAAGCGGTACCAGGGCTTCGCCTCAAAGAAAGGGCTGGCGCCTGACGACGTGGCGCAGGACGTCGGGAAGGTCGGCGCCGAGCCAGCCGCGCCCGAGACGCCGGACATCCCGCCGAAGGGCTCCGTGATGGTGGTCGACATCGAGAGCGGCGCCGTGATGCCCCTCTCTCCCGCCGCTGCAGCCGCAGCCATCAAGGCTGGAAAGGCGAGGGCACAATGACTCCCGAAGAAGAGTACGAATACGCGCTCGCCAAGGCGAAGGCGCTCAAGGCGAAGCCGGCGGTTCAGCCGGCACCCATCGCCCCGTCCGAGCCCGGCGCATTCGACCCGCTGACGAAAGCAGGCACCGCCCTGCGCTCGTTCGGCTCCGCAGCCGCCCTCGGTTTCGGTGACGAGCTCGCAGGCATCACCGGCGCACAGCAGGAGCTGATGGGCCGCAGCAACCCACTCGCCGCGCTCGCTGGCGGGCCCGTGTCAGCCGTCGCGAACGCCCCGCAGATGGTCGCGGCTGGCCTCGAGGAGGCCGGGCTCAAGGAAGGCTTCGGACGGAAGGGCCTCACGGAGCGCGGCCTTGAGGGACTTGGCGACGTCGAGGCGGCCGTTGCCCGCTACCGGCAGGACCGCGACAAGGCGCGCGCAGAACGCGCGGCAGGCGCCAAGGCGAACCCCAAGACGGCGCTGGCGTCGCAACTGGCCGGAGCGCTCACCACGCCGCCCGTCTTCGGCGCCGGCTCGCGCGTCGGCGGGATGACGCTCAAGGGGCCTGGCGCTGCCGTCGCCTCCGGCACGGCTACCGGCCTGCTCTCTGGCGTCGGGGCGTCCGATGCCGAAATGCCGGGCGACGTCGCCAAGGAGGGGCTCACGGGCGGCGCATTTGGCGCGGTCGGCGGGGCCGTCGGCGCTGGCCTCGGGAGGGGCGCCGAAGTTGGCCTCAAGAAGGTGTCGAACATGGCCGCCCTCAAGGCGCTCGGCGTCAAAGCGGGCATCTCCGACAGCCTGAAGCAGCGCGGCTACGAAGCGCTCGAGGAGGGCCGCGCACTGGCTGACGACACGATGAAGTCCGGCGTCATCCGGCCCTTCCGCACGGCCGAGGACGTGGCGCAGCAGGCCGCAGAGCGTCAGCAGTACGTCTCGGGGCCCATCATCGAAGACGTCATGACGCAGGGCAACGCAGCCCCGCAGGCTTTCGACTTCGACGAGGCGGCATGGACGGCGGCCGACAAGCTGATGAGCCGAGGTCGGCCCATGGCCGCGCCCCTCAATCCGCAAGAGCAGGCCGTCGGACGCCCCGCCATGTCGATGGTGAAGCGCATCGCCGACACCTCGACGCCCGAGGGGCTCGGCTCGTTCTCTGAGGCCAACCGCCTCAAGCAGGGCCTGCAGAATTCCGTCAACTACGGCCTCAATGCCACCAAGGAGTCGACGCAGATGCAGCGCGCCGCCGCGGCCGGCATGCGCGAGAGCATCGAGAACCAGGTCGCCCGCAACGTCAGCCCCGAGGCCGCCGACTCCCTGAGGGCCGCCAACCAGGGCTGGGGCACGATGGAAGACATCAAGCAGATTGCCACCGAGGAGGCCCGGCGACAGGCGCAGCGCAAGTTCCCGCTGATGCAGACGTTGATGGGCGGGGCTGCGGGCGCCGGCGCGTCGCAGTCGGTGCTTGGCGGCGCTGTCGGCGGCATGGCTGCGGCCACCGCCCACTACCTCGGGCCTCGTGTGCCTTCGACGGTGGCATGGGGCGCCGCAAAAGCCCTTCCGATGACGGAGCGCCTCGGCCCGGCCGCGTCGGCATCCATCGCAGACCCGCTCGGTCCGCTGCGTCAGTACCTCGGGCTTTCACCAGAGGAGCGCAAGAAGTCCTCCGTTCAGGCGTTCGAGGCGGCGCCGTGAGCGTCTTCTGTGTCGTCCTCGGCCTCGGCGGCCTTGGGTTGGACGTTGACGCGCTCGCGCAGGTCGGCGACCTCCTTGCCCAGTCGCGCAATCCTGACCTCAAGAACACCTACCACCAGAGCGGCCACCACAAGCACAAGCCAGAGCATGCACAGAACGTCACCACCGCCCGCACCGCGCCGCAACGGCACGGGTGTTCAGGTCACCGAGACTTGAAGCGCAGCAGCGCTCGCTGGCCGTCCGTCATCGTGGCGAGAATCTCCGCCACCATCCGCGTGGGCTCGTCCGCTGTCGCCGCCGCGTGCGCCTTGAGCGCCTCGGACGACATGGCCAGCAGCGCGCTGGCGTCGTCGCGCGCCCGCATGATGCGAATCATCTCGCCGACGCTGGGCGGGTTCACCTCGCGGACTTCGGTCGTCACGGCCGTCATCGCAACTTCCCCAGCTCGGCGCGCTGACGCCACTCCTCGAGCTGCCGCACTCGGTCCGAGAGGTTACCCGTCTCTGTCTTCGGCTTCGCGTCGAGCCACCAGCGGAACGCCACCAGGCCACACGCGCACGGCACGGCGACCGACGCCACCACGGCGAGGGCCATCACTTCCACGTCTCCGGCGCTTCGCGGCTGATGTACTTCTGCATCAGCACGCTGTGGCGCTCGCGGGCGACGGGCAGCGTCTGCGCGCGCTCGTGAACCATCCGGGCCTCGACGGTGCCGTTGATGACGAGCTCCTCCGTGTCCCATCGCTCGGGCACGGGCTTTCCGTCTTTTCCGAGGTGGGGAACCACTCGGTAAATCGTCGTGCGGACCTTCTCCGGCGCGACTGGCTGGCTGCTGACTGGCTTGGGCATGGCGCCCACTCTACCTCGACGGAAAGGCACGTTCCATGACCCGCATTCTCCTGCTGTGCACCCTCATCGCGTCGTCCGCTTTCGCGGGCGAGCGCTTCCTCGGCATCATTGTCTCGGGCGCCGGCGCTGACACCACCAACGCCACGACCGCGGCGCCGTTCGCCATTCCGGCAGCCGCGAAAATCACCATTGCCTGCACCGCTGCGGCCTTCGTTTGCGCCATCCCGCTGGCCGCGACTCCCGGCGCGGCCTGTACGGCGTCCCTCGCGGGCGCGAACCCCGGCGTTCCGGTGTCAGCGAACGAGAAGTTCCCGACGTCCACGTCAAGCCAGTACAAGGTGACGGTGGCCAGCTCGTCGAGCGCCACCGTCCGCATCGTCGGCACGGCCGCCGTCAACTGCGTCGTGTGGGAACGCACGGGTGGCGAATGAAGCGCGTCCTTCTCTTTGCGCTCGTCGCGCTCACTGCTGACGCGGGGCGCTTCGACCGCTTCAACTCCCGCTGCTCGCAGGGCCGCAGCGACCGTGGCCTCTCGTGCGAGGACGGGGCCTTCTTCGAGTTTGCCTCGGCCTCCGGCGCCGGGATGACCAGTACCTGCGCCTGCACGACGCCGACCGGCGCGAAGGGCGAGACGATGACGTTCACGCGCACGGGCGCGGCCACGTGCTCCCCGCTCGGCCTCGCGACGACGGGCATCACCAACGCCTCGCTCGTCGAGTGCAGCGCCAACCTCCCGCGCGTGGAGTCCTCGGGTGGCGTGCTGGGACTCCGCGTCGAAGGCGCGCGCACCAACTCCCTGCTGCGCTTCATTGACTACACAAACGCGACGTGGGCCGACGTGTCAACGCCGACGCTGACGGGCGCGCAGGTGTCGCCGTGGACGGGTACCTACGCAAACCTCGCCGTGGAGTTCAACGACAATGACGCCGTTGCGTTCGAGGGTCGCACGCAGACCGTCACCGTCACGGCCGCCACGCAGTATGTGATGTCCTGCTTCGTGAAGGCCGGCACACTCACCGCCGCGCGGCTCTCGCTCGACGGCACCACGGCAGACTTCACAGGCCTCTCCTCGACGACGTGGACGCTCGCCACAGTGGTTGATGCGTCGTCGTCTGGCGTCGCCATCGCGGCTCAAGCGCTCAACGGCTCCGTCGTCGGCGACACCGGGACGGTCATTTGGGGCGGCTGTCAGGTGGAGGCCGGGGCGTACGCGACGAGCATGATTCCCACCGTCGCGGCGGCCGTGACGCGGAATGTCGAAAGCCCGGCCTTTACGCTGTCTTCGTCGGTCGGCCCATCGGCCTCTATCGCGGCTTCCGTGCAGTGGCCTTCAACTACTGTTGGTGCCGTCAACTTTTTCGCGCTCGGCAACGCGGGTGACAATATGACGCTGTACCGCACCAACGACACGGCGGCGGGGTTCCAAATCAACGCCACCATCACAGCGCCCGCAGTATCGTCGATGGGTACGACGGTACATCGCGCTGCGCTTGCGGACGCCAGTGGCACGCGCTCGGCCTTCTGGGACCTTGGCTCTGTGGCCGCTCCGGCTGCGTCCATGGCGAGCGGCGTCACGACTGTCTGGGTTGGCCGCAATATCGGCGGCACTCCAGCAGACGGAATCGTCACTCGCGTCTGTGTTGACCCTGACCCCACAAGGTGCCGCTGATGAACTCCAAACTCCGCAGTCTTCTCACTCCGCGCGGCATCTTCGTCGTCATGGTCGCTGGCGCGGCCGTTTCGTACACCGTCTTCACGCGCGAGCCGCCCGGCCAGACCATCGCCAACCTCCGCGACGCGGGGCTCCTGAGTGAGCGCACGGACCGCTTCGTCCTCGCCTGCCCGGAGAAGGTAACCGCCGCGACGGCGCGCTACCTCAAGAACAACGACTATGGCACGTTCCGCGCGGGCTCGATTCACCGCATCGCGCGCGTGGTGATTCAGCACACGCTGCCCGACGGCGGGCTCGAGCTCGTCAACCCGTCCCTCGACGTGCTGGCCAACGACGCGGACGGCGGGGACGAGGAAGACGCCACGGACGACGCGTTGCAGTTCCGCTCGGATGATTGCTTTCGGCTGGAGTGCAACGACGACTCCGACGCGGGCGTCAGGGAGTTGAGCCTCCTGCCCGACGGTGGCGCGCGGCACCCCTTCCCCGACGGCGGGCCTCGTCCGTGGTGCAACGTCGCTACGCGGCGCGGTCGCATCACCCCGCCGTGCGCGATTCCAGACTGCTCGCTGCCTGACGGCGGCTGGGACGACAACGGCCCGCCCGTCGACTGCTACGGCTCGGGGCTCTTCGGCAACCAGAACGGCACGCCGCGATGGAGGGGCTGCAACGTCGGGCCGACGCAGTTCATGTCTGCGGCGGATGGCGGCGTCCCGTCGCAGTGCATCCCGGTGGAGTGCAGCGTCGTCAGCGGCGACGGAATCGACGTGCTGCGATGAGCGACCCCAACTCCATCGACGACTTGACGAAGGTGGCCGGAGGCGGCGGCGTCGCGGCATCCATTGCGGCCGTCGTCGCCTTCTTCGCCCGCAGCCAGACGTCCGCCCGCCTCGACGCGATGGCGGCACAGATGGGCGCGCTGGCGCAGGCCGTGGGCGACCTCTCCGCGAAGGTGACGGTGTTGGTTGCTGCCTCGGAGCGACGCGACAACGAGCACGAGCGGCTGAACGCCGAGTCCCGGTTCGCCCACCTCGAGGCGCGCATGGCGGCCGTCGAGAAGCTGCTTGAGAGCGTGGTGGCCAAGTGACGCGCGCGTGGCTCTCCCTGGCGTCGGCGTTCGAGGTGCGGTGTTTGCGCTACGCGATGAAGCAGCTCGGCAGTCCGTACATCTGGGGTGGGAAGGGAGACCAACGCTTCGACCCCGTCTTAGGCCTGCGCCCGTGGGTCGACGGGGAGCTCAAGCCAGGCCGCCGCGCCTTCGACTGCTCCGGCCTCGTCCTCTGCGCCGTGCGCGAGACGACGGCAATCGACGCGCGGGGCAGGTGGAACGCACAGTCGATACACGACGCCACGCGGGAGTGGGAGGCGACGCAACGGATCCACGCCGCGCTGCGCTTCTACGGCACGACGCGCACGGGCATCGTCCATATCGCCTTCGCCTTCGAGTCGCGAGCCGACCTCGTGCCGCAGTGCCTCGTCCTCGAGGCGGCTGGCGCAGGCAAGGACGCCACGTCCGAAGCCGTCGCCCGAAGCAAGGGCGCAGAGGTCCGCTACGTTGAGGACAGGCGCGACGACCTCATCTCGTCCGTACCGCTGTGGGCTCTGGGCGTGTCGCTCGGAGCTGTCGAACGACCCCCGGAGACACCATGAACGAGCAGCCCGTCGCCCCTCCTCCCGCCGCAGGCGCAATCCTCCCACAGTGGGCCGTCCTCACCCTGACTGCCCTCGTCGGCGTCGCAGGCGTCGTGCTGGCGGTCGGCCAGACGATGACGCTCCCGCCGTGGCTGATGGCGGTCGCCGGGGCCGTGACTGGCATCGGCGCGATGTTCGGCATCATGTCGCCAGGCGTCCGCAAGGCCGTCGCGCCGGCCGAGCCGTCGAACGTCGTCAGCCTCGAGCAGGCCGCGGCCGAGTTGCGCAAGGGTCCGCCCGCGCCGTGAAACTCTCCGACCTCGACGCCGGCTTCGTCACCTCGAGCCCAGACACGTCGACCGGCCTTCACTTCCTCTGCCCGAAGTGCCGCGACGGACGCATCGGCGTGCCCATCGACCCACCCATCGGGCCCGGCCCTGTCGACCCGTCGCTGAACGCTCGCGGAATCGTCTGGCGGCGCACGGGCGACACCATCGAGAACATCACCCTCACGCCGAGCATCGACTCGAGGCACGTCAACGGCGGCTACGACGGCCTGCCGCGCGTCGAATGCCACTGGCACGGCTTCGTTCAGAACGGCCACGCGGTCGACGCATGATGGCCCTCGCGCTGGCCTCCGTGCTGGCGCAGGACGGAGGCGTCTACCTGTACGACCGCGCGGCGCTGCTGATGCCCTCGGGCGCGCTCGTCTACGTCGACGCGGGCGTGGCGCTCGACGGCCCAGTGGCGCTGGCGCGAGCTCAGGAGCTTGCGCAGGCCCGCGCGACACCCAAGGCTGAAACGCCGCAGTGGGTGACGACGGTGGCCGCCGTGGTGGCTGCTGGCGTCTACGCGGCCGACCAGGTGCGTCGCTGGGTGCGTCCGTGACCCAGCGGGCCTGCCGTGACTGTGGCTGGCCTGATGGGCCAGGGCACCGCGTGCGAATGGGTCGTCGGCAGTGCTTCGCCTGTCAGGACTACGCCAAGGGCAAGCGCCGCACGAGGCCGACGCCATACGCCGCAGCAGCCCCGCCAGCGCGTCCGGTGGCCGACCCCGACAGGACGCCACCGGTCGACGAGCGACGTGCCTACGCGCCGCCGCCGTCCCTCGTGCTGCCTGCGCCGAAGTCGGGCACGCGACGGTGCTTGTTTGTGCCCGACTGCCACTTCCCCAACGTCCACGAGTCGGCGTGGGCGCTGATGTTGCGCGCCGCGCACCGCTTCAGGCCGGACGTCGTCGCCATTCTGGGAGATTTTCTCGATGGAGAGAGCGTCTCACTCCATGACCCGGATGCGCCGTCGAAGATGGACTTTGAGACTGAATTGACGGCCGTTCGGGACGCCCTTGACCAACTAGAAGAACTGAAGCCGTCGCTGAAAATCTACGTCGAGGGGAACCATGAGCAGCGGCTGAGTCGCTACCTCGCGCGCAACGCACCCGGCGTGTACCGCTCCATGTCTGTCCCCGAGGCGCTCGACCTCGGAGGACGTGACTGGCGATGGGTGCCGTACCGGCGCAGCATCCGCCTGGGCCACGTCCGCCTGACGCACGACACGGGCAGTGCTGGCATGAACGCACACCGCTCGTCCGCCAAGGTGTCTGGCGGCTCGACCGTCATCGGACACACGCATCGGATGGCGTACGAGGTGACGGGCCGCCTCGACGACGCGCCCTACCTCGCCGCGATGCTCGGCTGGCTCGGTGACGCGCAGAAGGCCGCCGGGTACATGCACGAAGCAAAGGCCGCCGAGTGGGTGCATGGCTTCGGCGTGGGGCTGCTCGACGACGCCACCGGCATCATGTTTCTTCAGCCCGTGCCGATTGTGGGCGGTCGGTGCTGGGTGGCTGGCGAGCTCATCTCGTAGACGGCTTCGCCTCGTCCATCGCGGCGAGAAGCGCCAGCGCCTGCTCCGGGTATCCAACGTCCGCAAGCGCAGGCACGAACGCCCGCGCCGCCTCCACCTGCGCCCGCGCAGCCGCCGCTTGGTTGGCCTCGTTCTGTGCGATGCCCGTCCAGTACTTGACGCCCTCGGTCGCCTCGGCGAGTTGGGCCCGCAGCGCGGTGATTTCGTCCGCGAGCGGCGTCGCGGTGAGGGGCGTGGCGCGAACGTTGACGGCCCAGCCCTTGCCCCTCCCGATGGCCGCTTCAAGGTTCACGGCGCACACCTCCCGCTGCTCCTCCCTCGCCGCAGCCAGCCGCGCGGGCTCGCCCGCAATCCAGTCCGCAGCGTCATCGATGAGGCACGCGTGGTCGAGCGTCATCTCGTCGCCGACCGACACGCAGTCTCGGAGCTGTCGCACCATGGACTCCACCAATGCATCGTTCGCCGCCTTCACGTCGTCGTTCACGTTGCCTCCTCGTGCTCGCCGCGCTCGTAGCGGTCGGCCAGCGCCGTCAGCAGGCTCCACTCTTCTGGCTCCACCAGACCGGACGCACGCGCCCGCAGGTCCGCCGCGATGGCGGCGCGTTCCAGACGGCGGCCGTGCTTGTGTGCGGCCTCAACCAGTCGCACCCACGGCTCTTCCAGCGGGTCGGCGCTCGGCTCCATATCGACGGCGATGGTGAGCCCGGCAACGAGCAAACGGAGCGTCTCGTTCTCGGCTTTGAGGTCGCTCACTTGCCGCCTGCCTTCGCGAGGACGGCGCGTGCGATTTCGTCCGGGTAGCTTTTGGCATCCCATCCGCCGTCGGGCCCGTAGTTGGACTCGTCTCCGATGCGCTCCAGCGCCTCGCGCATCTCGTCGTAGTCGGCAATGAGGGCGCGAATGTCGCGCGCGAACACCGTAATCGCATCGCTGTCCCCGGATGCCACTTCACGCCGACCCCGCAGCCGCTTCAGGTGGTCGCTCACGGCGCGGCCTCCCACCCCTCCGGCCTCGGGCACACCTTCGCCCAAGCCTTCTCGTCGCACGGCCACGGGTGGTGAATGTGGTACCGCGTCAGCGGGCACGGCAGCGGATGCGGCTCGGTGAACGTCCATGCGTTCGGCGGCCCCTTCGTAGCGGCCTCGCTAGGCATAGTGCCGTACTCGCCACGCTTCGGCGTTCGCTGACTGACGACTTCGTACTCGTCGCCCTCGACGCGGCGAATCCAACCCACGCGCAGAACGGCGCGACCTCCTGACGGCGTGGCGAACAAATAGAGACCGGGCTTCACGTGGTTTCCTCCTTCGAATGCTCTGGGTGATGCGTCGGCGTAGGCGTCGGCGTCGGCGTAGGCGTCGGCGTAGGCGTCGGCGTCGGCG
>ERZ650310.65-NODE-65-length-30870-cov-5.853740_pt1 | contig 30870 bp, 55 predicted proteins | sample MGYA00376246_ERZ650310 | MGnify/ENA primary metagenome ERZ650310 (study PRJEB26733, sample SAMN07839286) | wastewater metagenome | biome: small river; feature: stream; material: water | place: USA: North Carolina | collected 2016-03-01 ...
GGTATGAAGTTCCGCAGTGATCAAGAATCTAATGCTGTACAGGATCAATTACGCCGTGCTCAAACAGAAGAGATTTTAAACAACGTAACGCAGAGTCGTCAGAAGCTTCCCTTAGAGCTAGAAAAGGGTCGTCTGGCTAACGTGACAGCACAGGGAAATATAGACACAGCAAACATTGAACGCAAGTCTAAGGTTAATGCTGCGTTTATTGATGCCTTGAGTACAGGAGCATCCATTCTTGAACAAGTTCCTGCGCCAGCTCGTCACGCGGCTTTAAACGACTATGTGGCCTCTACTGGGGTTGACCCCTCACGACCCGATGTTAAGGCCCTTCTAGGGGGCTTACAACGTGTTTCTGGAGACCAATTGCCTGGTGCTATGGGCAAGATTCGCGATCATCTCATCACAACCAATGAGAAATATCAAACAGAAATGATGAAGCAGCGAGAGCATCGTACAACTTCTTATGGAGTTGCTGAAATTAATGCTCGTAGCCGTGAAAACGTTGCTGCTTCTCGTGGAGCTAAAGTTGCTGCATCTATTGATCAACAAGCTGCTGCAGGTAAACTCAATTATGAGAAAGCTGCTGTAGCCTATAACACTTTAGCTATGTCTGAGGAAGATCCAGCTAAAGCACAACAATTTCAAGAAAAGGCTGCTCAGTATGAGCAACTTGCTGCCAAGCTCCGCGCTGCGGGTAATACTGGCAAAGTAGACGTGGGTGCTGCGACTAACTTACCGACAACAGGATATGAACCTGTTTTGGGAGCTGGTGCTACACCTCCTGCAACCCCAACGACCCCACAATTACCGCAAGGCTGGGTTCGTAAATAAAAGGATTTCCCATGGCAACCTATTCTTACAAAGGTTATGACTTCGACGTAGACCATGAGCCAACAGCTCAAGAGTTTCAACAAATGTCAGCCTATGTAGATACTCTCCCACCAAAAGAAGCTCCCAAAGCTTCTCAAGCCAAACAGGAACTTGAGTCTGCTTTTAAAGGAGCACGGGAAGGCTCCAAAGCAGCGGAAGAGACGTTTAGTAATTTACTTTCAGGTGCTGGTGCTATGGTGGCAGCTCCTGTTGTTGGTGGTATTCAAACCCTTCGTTCTAAGATGGCTGGTGTTCCTACCTCATTCGAGAAGGAATATGCTGATGCCCTAGAACGCATGACTACCCAGCCAGAATCTGAAGCTGGTAAGGAAAGTGTACAACGTATTGGTGAAGCAATTAACCGTTACGTGCTTCCTGTAGCTCCCATGTTTGGTATTGGTGAGGTTGGTAAAGTAAAGGCTCCTGCAGGGAAAACAATCCCTAAAGAAATCTTAGCTAAAGAAATCCCAGAGCCTGTTATGACAGGCCCTAAAACTCTCTTGGATGAGTTGAATGCTCCTCCAGAGGTTGTAAAACAAGAAGCTCCACAACGTCGTCTTGGTCCTATGGAACAAATGACGGAGCAACTGACGGGTGAACCCTATCCCGAAGCTACCCCATTTAATCCTGTCATTGGACAAATGGCAGAACAACTTCCTGACTTTGAAATGCAGAGTCGTGCTCGTGGTGTACAGGAACGTATTGATGCTCGTGAAGCTGCTCGTACAGCAGAAGACTCACAACGTGCTGCTTTGGATATTAATGCAGAACGTTATCGTAATCGTGAGAATGCTCCCACAGGTTACAAAGAGCATCTTGAACAGCGTGATGCTGAGAACCTTGCTGCTCGTCAAGCTCTTGACTCTGAACTGGCTAAACGTGCCGGTAGTGGTGAACAAGCTGGATTGTGGGAACCACATACAAACATGCACAGAGCTTACGAAGAGTTCTTTGCACATGATGAGAAAGGCACACGTCCCTTCTCTCCAACAGAATTTACTGAAATCTTACAAAACCTCAGCAAGGAAGAGGGCACAGCCTTCCAAATGCCTGAGAACATTCGTGAAGCCTATCACGATTATCTCAACCATGCTAAGCAAGGTCAGGGTGATTTGTTTGGTGCTCATGAGGTATTACAAAGCACTTCTCATAAAACATGGGGTGAACTCACTCCACAAGAAAAAGGACGTGCTACTAAGGCTTTAAACAAGATTGGTCCTATCTCTGAGTCTATGCAAGAACGTATGTTAAATGCTCTTGCTGAAGATAAGGATACGGGTATCTCCTACCTACGTTCAGGATTCACCAAAGAAGACGTTTTAAAGGGCATTCCAGGCCTTAAATTGCGTGATGTGGGGAATGCTATGATTGCTACCTCAGAGAATGCTGTAAAGCTTGCTTTAGAGTCTTCTGACGTATCTCAGGGAGCTGTGGGTAAGGCCATGAACACCCTCACAAAGGGTGGTACTTTCTTAGCTCCTAAGTTAAAGAATCCTGTGGTGTCCTTTACAGTGGACCGTGCGTTAAAAGCTGATTCACTTGCTCGTGCTAAGATTTCGGACAATGTTCATGGTATTTATGTACCAACAATCCGTAAACTGGGTGAACGTGAAATGGTTGAAGCTGCTAATCTAATCAATGCAGCAGACTTGAATCAGAAAATGGTTACTCCAGAGATGATGCAGAAGCATGGTCTATCAACAGAAGTTCGTGACGCCATCGGTGTACAACAACTGATGGCAGAAGATGTGCTCAAGAACATCAATGAGGGCCGTAAAGCTGCTGGTTTAAAACCCATCACTCCTCGAGCATCCTATGCTGCTATGAGTATGCGCGGTGACTTCCGTAAAGTGGTTTATCAGGACGGTAAATTGATTGGCGTTATTGGTGAAAACACAAAAGACGCTTTAACTAAATTAGAAAAGACTGTTCAGGAACGTTTCCCAAATGCCACCTTCAGTAAGACACAGGACATGTCTGTGGTGTCTCGTGGTGGTCGTGATACGGTACAAACAGCCATGCTGGATGTGTTTGACCTCTTTGGTAAGGACAATCCACAGATTCAAGAGTTCTTGACTGCCTTGAATGAAATTGCCAAAGATGACATTAACAACTACATGGGTATGCAAAAGCACACCATGCAGAAGAAAGGTGTCTGGGGCATGGAAGGTCGTAAATGGTGGTTGACTGAAAAGGAGAACGCCGAAGCCCTCTTCCAAAACCAAGTACGTTACTTTGAATCTGGTTATCAATGGGGTGAGTTGTCTAAAGCTGCCAAGGAAATTAATGAGGTCATTAAGAATCCTGAAGTGGTTGCCAAACATCCCAATGCTGTTCAAATCGCAGAGACATATTTACAAAATGCTTTGGGGATTAACCCTAGCCGTATGGGTAAAGCTGTTACTGAGTTTATGAATTCAGCTTTTGGTGCTGCTGGTATTGGTCCTTCTGTCCCACGCGCTGTGGTAGGTGCTGCAAAATCGGTTGCAAACACCTTTATGCTGTCATTAAGCCCTGTATTCTTAGGTATGCAGGTCGTCCAGGCTCCTACAGTTATGCCAGCCTTAACAGCCTTCCTACGAGGCCGTGAAGCTGCTCCAACATCAACAATCTTGACACAAGGTTTGGGTCACTTTGCACAAGGTGGCTGGACTTTAACCAAGAATCTGTTGGGTAAGGAGCTGTCTGGTGTTGAACGAGGTGCTCTAGACTATGCACAGAAGCATCATGTCTATGCTACAGACATGGTTGAACATGCTAACCAAATCCAAAAAGACACGGGTTATTATACAACCAAGGTGACACAAACTCCTGCGGCTATTGTTGAACAAGCAACCCGTGCTCAAGTATACATGGCATTAGTTCACATGATGGACGATGCTGGTATTACTGTTAAAGCAGGTTTGTTTGAACAAGCCCATCGCTTCACAGACATGGCTATGGTCAACTATGGTGCATTAGAGAAGCCTGCAATTTATAACAGCTTAGGTCCTATCGGTTCCTTGGCCTATAACTTGAAGAGCTTTACACACAATGAACTGTCTCGTTGGAGTATGTATGCTCGTGAGATTGCAGAGACAAAGAACCCAGTTCCTCTGTTAACTCAAATGGCTACAACAATTGCTATTGCTGGTGTATTTGGTTTACCCTTCTACTCACAGTTTGAACAGTTGTATGACTTTATCACAGGTAAACTGGGTAAACCCCGTAGCCTAGCTCTAGACGTTATGGAAGCATCTAAACAGTTTGGTAAACATCTTGGCTCAAAAGGCCAGTATGCGTTGTCAAATGGCGCTCCAACACTCCTTGGAGTTGACTTAAGCACTCGTTTGGGCTTAGGTGATGTTGTTCCGACAAGTGCTGCTGATGCAGCGTTTGCAGGTGGTAGTAAGCTTATGGAAATGGGTAAGGCAACGGGTCGTGCTGTGCTGAGTCCAACAGAAGCCAATCTGAAGTCTGCAGCAATTAACCTTGCTCCACCAGCCGCACAAGGGCCAATGGACGTTGCTTGGTATCAAAAGGGAGACTTGGCTATGAGCAAGAATCCTGAAAAGCCTGCTAAGGCTGTGGCTCGTCGCGATGCCACTGATACGTTGTTAAAGAAAATCGGTTTAATGGGAATTAATGAATCGGCACAGAAACAGCGAGTTTATCAACAAGATCAACTTGACCGTGCTTATGCTGAATATCGTTCTGCTGCTATGCGTGATATCTCTTGGGATTTGATGTATGGTAAATCAGTGAACCCCAAAGATCTTGATAAATATTTCAAGACTGGACAGGGTGATCCTGAAACGTTTGTTCGTGATGTTGAACGTATCATTAAGGAACAGAACATGACTCCTGAGCAATCTATTGCTATTCGTCAAGCAGCTTCACAGCGCATTCCTCAAATCCAAAGTTTGTTACGGAGACAGTGATGGCAGATTCTTTAAGAGATCTATATAACACTGACCCGTCTCTATTGTCCACTTTTACCGATCCACACACCATTAAAGGATTAGCCACTACCGTCGCTGATCAGGAATTGGGTAAGGAGATGGTATCAGGTGGACAAACAGACGCTTTAAGGCACCTCTTGGGTGCTGCCACTCTAGCTAAAAGACAGGGGCCTTCTGTTGCAGGAACAGTCCTTAACTGGCATGAGAACCCCAATGTATTCCAATTCTTGGGAGGTGGGTATGGTCAACGAGAGAATGATAGGCAAATGGATTTGCACAACAATGCCTTGGGTATGGAGATTGGTCAAAAAGCCAAAAACTATGACGAAGCATTGAACATGGCAAAGCAATACATAAAAGAAAAAAAGGTGCGTCTAGCTCCAAAAGAACCAGAAGCACCTGTATCTAAAGCTATTCCAGAACATGACAAAAATGTTACGTTTAAGAAATGGTTGGACAAGTATATGTCCAAATGAAAAAAGCCCCTAAGCTCAAAAGGCCTAGGGGCTTTCTTTTTGGTTACAACGTTTTCATAAACACAAGACGCAAGAATAAGATGTCAACGACAACAGCCCATTGAAATTCATCAGATTCTTGTTCCTCTGCGGTAACATGCTCAATACCAAGCTTGAGTCCGTTGATAAGTTCTAGCATCACGATCATACACCACAACTCCCACCATGACCTGTGAACTCACAGATATCAACCTCATCAAACACAACATCCTTATGCTTAATTGCTTCTGCATAAGGAACAGAGGTTAGGGGCTGGCCTCCTCGACTACCGTCTGGATAACAAGTGAAACCTCGTAAGCGGGGTGCATAGCGTGCAAGAGTTTCTGTAAACGATTGAACTCGTTTTTCATTGTTTCCAGCGCTTCCCCAGGAAGGGAGGTTAATGGTGGACGAGATAGACATGTCAACGTAATCTTGGATATCGGCTTGGAACTTAATTCGTTTCTCATAGTCCTCACTCAGGTCAATAGCGGATTCAATTTTGTCAGGATCAACCCCGTATTCTTGGATGAGGTTTTGAGCTGTTCCATCAACCACAAATTGATACTTCCACTTGGTGCCTTCTGTAAGGAAACGTCGTTTGTAAGCGACAGCAAAGAGAGGTTCAATGCCTGTTGTTGTTCCAGCAAGGATACCAATAGAGCCCGTTGGCGCAATGGCTCGGTAGGCTTTAGGATGATTGAGGTAGAAACGGTCGCAATGCTCGTTGGCAGATCGTTCAGATTCTGATTCATATACCTTTAACCATTTATGCAGTTCTGGAGTTACTTCATACGCATAATTGCGCTTGAGCAACCATTCGTGAATTCCCATAAGGCCGAGGCCAAGGCGTCGATTCTTTTCTCGAACGTGGTGTACTTTTTCGTAGGGTAAATCGGCTCGAAGCGTACCGCAAACCAAAAACTTACTTGCGAGAGCCACAATAGACTTAAACTCATCAAGAGAATCGATGTTCCCAAGATTAATGCTACCAAGGTTACAGACGTCCGAATCATCCTCTGAAGTAACTTCAGTGCAGGCATTACGTAAGGTCTCATTCTTCTTCTTTCCAAAGTTGAAACTAAAGCCAGGTTCTCCTGTCTTCAGCGCTTGTTTACAGTTCTCAATAAATACAGGGTTATTAGCAAGGCTGTAAACGTTGGGATTATTAGGATCGCTAACAAAAGCAGTTTCATCATAGTTTACAGAAATGTTAGTCATGTCCAGAGGAGCAGAGGCATTAAAGTCCTTGTCCTTCATGGCCTTAATGTCGTCTGACCAATCCTTAGCGTGGAGGAATGCTCCAACGTCTTCATGGCTGTGATGGAGGCTTGCATAGATTGCAGAGCGCCGAGAGCCTCCTTGCATAACGTTTCGCCCGATTTCGTTGATTGCAGACATAAGTGGTAGAGGTCCACTTGAAGTGCCACCTGTTCGGCTAAGAGCCTTTCCAGCAGGACGGAGTCGGCTGTAGTCAATTCCAATTCCACCACCTGTCATCAAACAAGACATTGCACGCCATGTAACATTACTCCACTCTTCTCGAGTATCTTCTTCTGCACGTAGCAAGAAACAATTGTTATATGCCTTGAACGGACGACCTGCATAATACAGATAACGACCACCTGGCAAGAACTTCATCTCTTTAATATATTCAACCAACTGTTTACGTTCGTCGAGAGACATGAGGGGCTGAATACTGTTTGCACGAGTACCACACACATCATCTACAAGACGCTCAGCTAGTTTATCCCATGTATCCCCAGGGCCTTGGGCATACTTATAGCGAAAGATGTTTTCGCCAAAACTATTCCGAAATCGTGATTTTTCTGTCATATTTTCCTAATTACAATTGAGGGCTTATTTGAACCACCCGTTTTTTCATACTCTTTTTTCTTTGCTTCACGTTCCATGATGCAGATTTCACAATTGCCTTTTTTCAGCCATTGGCGGTGAATGGGGCATTGCCTGCTCTTCCTCACTTCTGATAGCTTCTGCATGGTTGTATTGTCTAATGGCATTTTCTGCCTCCTCTTCTTGCAGCTTACGTGCTAAATAGCGTTTCTTGTAATGCTGTTGTTCAACGGATTCTACAGGATTATGTGAGGTATTTTTCATTCATTAAGAGCTTCAATAACATCTTCCCAGTTATCTCCAATCTCCTCTGTGAACTTATCCACAAGTTCAATAAAGGAAATGTCAAGAGCGTCTAGGAATTCTAAGGGGTCCATACGGGCTACGATGAGCTCTTTAACATCAAGCATTGATAACATAAGCTTATTAGCGGGTATCGCCGCTTCCTTGCAGTGTACCATCTTTAATACGCTTTTCTAGTTTATCAATATTCTGCTGAGCAATGTCAGCCAGATTGAGGTTCAACTCTGTTGCTGAACGAGTCAATTGCCACAAAACATCTCCCAATTCTTTGGCTGCCAACTGTGTCTCAAACACATTATCTCGAAGCAGCTTACTGATCTTGCCTGCATATTCGCCAGCCTCTTCTGTTAAGCCCAGCGCTGTGTAGGACAGGGCATTAAGATTGCCTGTACCTGCACCTGGATAAATAGCAAACTTTTTAATTGCTTCTTGATACTCTTCAAATTTCATTAATCATCTCCAAAATATTAGGGTAATGTGGTTGTAAGGCTTTGTAAATAGCCACAGCAACTTCTCGATGCTCTTTCTGTGTAGCATAATCCATACGCAAGTCTAGGTAGTGTAACCAGCTACGTAGAGTTCCTGTCATGTAAAGCCGAGTGTTTGTGTTCCCCTCAGGCAGTACACTTCTTGCAACCTCCTTGGCAATTCCTTCTGAAAGGGCCCATTTATACACCTTAGTAGCGTGTTCAATAAGATCTTGCTGGGCACGCTTCCACATATCATCAAGTTCTCGGTCTTCGTTGAGAAGACTACTTTGTCGATTGACTTTATCTTGTAAACGGGTCTCTCGAATTTCAAAGTTGGTTGCTTCTGCATAACGTTGACTAAATTCCTGGAAGCTGAACGAGCGATGGCGTACAATTTGATGGGCAATGTCTCGTGTGGTTTCAATCTCCACACAAGCACTAACCATTTCAAAGGGACTCCAGTGTTTATGCTTTACTAGGTACTTGAGCAGCTTTGGTGCGGTTTCGGGATTGTTTTGGTTTGCAGGGTTGCTCACACGTGCCATCTGCGCAACCAGATTCTCCCCGTCCGGCGTTGTCCAAATCAGTTTTACTTTGCTCATTTTCTTCCTTATACACTCGATATAAAATAAACGCTGCAAATGCTAGGAAGAACACTTCTCCCCAAATGTTAGCAGACGTTTGTGACATAATTAAAGCACCCCAGAAGGATACATTCGCGTTATTTGCAAGTTTCATTGTTGTCTTTCCAACGATCATCTAGATCTGGACGAGTTTTAGATAGGTTTGATAAGAACATCCAGCAACAGCCAAGATGATCAATATGAGGTAAACCACTTTCAGGGTCAGTGTCTTCACCTTTTTGAATCGCCATAAGATGTCGAAGCATCGCAGCAGTAAGGCGGCTATACTCAAGACCATTACGCCAATTGTTAGCAGCATACTTCTGCGCTCCAAATGTCAACACCTTAGCAAGGCCTTCAAGGGCCTGTGCATCAAGCAAATCCATACGAGGCTTAGCACCATCATACTTCATGCCCTTGGCCCCTTCAGGAGCCTCGGCAATGTATGTTTTAAAATCTTTATGTTGATGCATAATATTTACAAGCTACTATTTTAATACCATTCCATGTTTCAATTACAGGCATTATATTGAAAGGTAAGGCAGAACAGTTGTTCTTTTTATTCTTACACCCAATACACATGCTTCCTTTTGGTTGATAAGTGTTAGGCATAACGTTTATTTAAATAAGACAAACTAACAGGCATAAGATCAAACTCACCGTCGTGTACATCATGCAGTACCAAGAAGCCGCGCCAGTGATTGTTTCCTTGACTTGACATATACTCCTCCTCGTGTTCATAACAGCTCCCTGCAATTACACTTGTCAGTAAGCCCCCATCTGCTTTGTATCCCGTAGCAATCTGAAGCCCTTGTTGATGACCTTGAACACAGGACATATGCTTCTTTGATAAACAAGCAGCGGCAGTCGTGACAGGACGACCCATAAGGCCCGTGGTAAAATAGTGAGAATAAGCCACACCATCCAAAACCACGACGTCAAGAAAGTCATGAACCTCCCAGCCAAATTCTTCGTATCCAAGATCGCCAATTGAAAGCACCCCCTCAAGCTTAGGATCATCATTGACAGCTCTGTTGATACGATTTTCATGGTTTCCTAATGTCAGTACAAGTTTTGGTTTGTATTGTTTCTCTTTGTTTTTCTTAGCTCGTGCATTAAACTCCCAAATTGGAGACAGGAAGCTAACCATAGCGTCCTTGCTAGCCTGTACATCTGCGACATAGCGACGCCCTTCAAATGATTTCTTACCTACATCATAACTAGATAATGAAGGCATGTCAGCAAAGTCCCCTCCACAGATAATAGTATCTGGCCTTTTTTCTACAGCATAACGTCCGATCTTATTTAGATAACTGAAATCAACGCCTGGTTTTGCCTGTACATCAGGCAAATATAAATGTTTAGCCATTAGTGTGTGGACTCCTTAGCATCAACACCCCCTGACTCAGGGCGTTTTGTAGTGAAAGGCAAAGCACCATGGGTTAACAGATAATTCAAACCAATTTTAAGAACAAAGTCCAATTCGGTTTGTTCCAATTCACCTTCAAACTTAACAGTACCTTGTGGGGTTTCAATAGATTTATTTACTAGCATATTTCTTTGATATTTCTTTTTCTAATTTTGTTTTAGCTAAATGACACGGCTTACACAGTGTCTGCATATTATCTTCGGTGCAAAAGAGACGCTTAATATAGTCATCCCAAGAAACAAATCCTTTCTTTGGGTCAATTACAGGCTTAATGTGGTCTACTTCTACATCCTTGGACGTAAATTCCTCATCACATTTGGCACAGCGATAATGCTGGGCTAGCCTTCCCGTCTTAACATTAATCTTCTTTTCTGTTTTAGAAGCATTTAGTGTTTCAAACTTAGGGGGCCAGCGCCGTGAACCAGCGCGTAATGTTGAGGTTATGAATGAACGTATACGTCCCTCAGTCCATTCAATCTTCTTCTTCATGTAGGGAACTTCCAGATCTCGTTCTCATTTCGACGAATCCACAGACAAATCCCATTGATTAAGAGCTGTTCATCGTTATTATATAATGATCGAACAAAAGAAAACATATCCAGCTCGTCATCATAACTTTCCAACTCAGCCATGACATGTTCAAGTTTCTTTGGAACTTTTTGTCGGGCAATTCCATCAAAACCGAATATATTATCAGTCCTATCCCCCATAATGAGCTGCCAATAAAAATGCCTAATAGCAGGAATGTTATAGACGTCTCGACGTATTCCTTTGACGAAATCATAATGCTCCCCAGGAATCATTAACAAGTCTTTATCAATGGAACAAATGATTGTTTCCTTGTTTGCCATTTGATAAATGCCCATTGCATCATCTGCTTCTTGTCCATCTTCTACTGAGGCACCCCATTCGGTACACAAATACTCTCGCACAGCTTGGAGGTGTGTAGGACGAGGTGTGTCCTTACGATTGGCCTTATACTCAGGATTGTATTGGTAACGAAAGTTCTCACTACCTGTTAAGAAAGCTTTGTATGTGTCGCTTTGTGTTTCCTGTAAGATTCGTCTCATCAGTTCGTCAGCACGTAACAAAGCCACTTCTACAGATTCAACAAGGACTCCCTGCTTCTCGCAGGAGGCTGCCGTTCTATAGCTAACAATGTCCGCGTCAATTAACGCAGTCGTCATTTATTTCCTTCTAAATATTTTATAGCCTCATTAAGATTACTAGTACTATCTTTAAAGTGACCTAGTCCACGATTACAGTTCGTACATAAAATTCCTCGTATTTTTCCTGTTGCATGACAATGATCGGTGTGTGTATGTGTTCCATGGGGATTTAAAGGAACTCTACAAATAGCACAAGCATTATCCTGTTTACGCAACAATCCAATACGATCCTCTAAAGACAAACCATATTTGTGTTTATAATAGGCTCCCCATTTTGAAGCTCGATACTCGGGTTTGTGCCCATTTTCAGCAGTCCATTTACGACTACGAGAATTAGCACATTCCTTACAGTAATAGGTATAACCTCGCTTTGAGGAAGAATCTTTGTGAAAATCTGTTTTTAATTTATAGGAATCACAGGCTTTACAATAAAGAGTGTCCCCATCCACGAGTGCTGTAGTCACTCATTTCTTTGCTTTCTTAGCAGCGGGCTTTTTCTTCTCTCCAGCTACAGAATACGCAATGGCAACGGCCTGCTTAGTAGGCTTGCCTGCTTTAATCTCAGTCTTCACATTCTCAGAGAAAGCTTTTTTACTTTTTGTTTTGTTTAACGGCATCTAGTTCTTTCATAAGGTGTTCAAATAAAATAGGTGTGTAGTTTGTTTGCTCAACACATACACATGTGTACCATGGATCTTGTTCAATAGGTTTGCCATTGAAGCCTCGAATCATCACATTGTTGTAATGGGTATGTCCATGAATGTTTCCATTAAAACGCCCCTTAGCATCAGGATGTAATGGAATGTGTGACAAGATAAAGTTGTTCATCACATGATAACCACGAATGTCTTTAAAGTATGGAGTATAATCTTCCAATTTAAAAATGTCATGGTTGCCCTTGATGAGTACCTTCTCTCCATTCAATCGATGTAGTGTGTGTAAGGCCTTACGATTGATTACAACGTCACCTAAGTGATAAACCTTATCGTTGGGCTTTACAACACTATTCCAATTGGCAATGAGAGCCTCATCCATCTCTTCAACAGAGTCCCATGGACGAAGCTTTGTACCATCATCTCGTAAGAACTTGGTTACACCAAGGTGTCCAAAATGGGTATCACTTGTTAAAAAGACGGAGGGCATATTAGTTTACGTCTGGAAACTCGTCAGACGCCATCGCAGCAATACTACCGTCGTCTGCTGTGTCAGAAGGAGCGCCAAACACATAAGCTTCAAACGTCTTAGCAACATCTACCACAGCCGATGCACTAGGTGCAGTCTTAGCGCCAGCAACAAGCAAAGCAACAGCACTGCTGAGAGAGCTTTGACGAACAATCAATACCTGACGTTGGGCTCGTTCTTCAGGAGTCTCATAGGTACTACGAGGGCTAGCATTAGCAGCAGGCTTTCCAGCAGAAGGGACAGCGGCAGGAGCAGAAGAAGCAGCACCAGCAGTTGCAGGAGCCATTGAAACCCAGTCGTTATAGCCTTTATCATTCTTAACAATAGAAACCTCATACGATTGTCCAGGCTGTGCAGTTGCTAAAACAGAGAAGCTATCTTTAGTGGCACCAAAGCTCATAACTTTCTTGCCTTCTACTTTGCCTTGGAACGAATTGTTCTTGTACGCAACATCAGCAGTCTGGTAAGAACCTTTTGCTGTTGGTACTGTCTTAACATCTACACTCAGGATGGTGATATTCATAATTTCCTTAAATTTATTTCTTAAACGAGGCAACTGCCCACTCTCCAAAAGCAAGAAGTTGCTCTGGAGTAGCATCCGTTTTCATTCTATTTGCTAAATCAGAGATAACTTGAATGTTACCTTTGACATATCCTTTTGTAGAGTCAATCCTATCTAGGGATGCTCCATTGTATCGACGACCTTTATTTCTTGAATGATCCAATTCAATATTTAATATTGGACATTTAACAGGAACAATAATATCATCAATTGTAATTGAGTGTTCTATATTTTTCTTTTTAGCTCTAGATTTAGAGGCATGATAAAGAACACTATTTATATGTGCTTCTTGCCATTTAGATTGATCTCTTTTTATTAAACTCATACTTATATTATAACATGTTTTTACACATGTTGTCAACTAAATTTGTGCATTTCTTTCATGTTAGGCCCATACTTTGACTCGCAAGCCATAGGAACGGTCCAGTCGTAACCAAAGAGTGTACGAATACGCGAAGGAAGGTCCGCAAATACACTATCGAATATGACTCGAAGATCGTTGAGATATCGTTCTCTACAATCAACAACGATACTATCGTGGACAGTAGAGATAAAATCGCAAGGGATGTTAGCATCTGCAATTCTTTTCTTAGCCATGATGCGTGCAAGCATCATAACATCAGCACCAGTCCCTTGCACGGGGTAGTTTGTAAGAGTTGTCCAAGGAACTTTAAGTTCTCCTCTATAGTCTCGCTTGGGGGGACAAGACCAACTGCGTCCAAAGGGTCCGACGATGGGGCTGCCACCCATGATACAATCTTTCCATCGTTTATGACAAGTGTCAATGTCCTTATATTTTGCATAGAATTTTTCATTCATTCCATCCCAGAAATCAGAACTAGTAGAGACATGCATAAAGTCGGGATCATTAGCAAAAGACCAGCCACTGCCACGATAAATGGTTCTGAACAGGAAAATCTTTGCAATGAGACGTGAAGGAAGTCCAAAAGCTTCTTGATTTTTAGCATGGGTGTCTTCCCCTCCTAATATTTCTTCAATGCCAACTTGGTCTTTAGCAAGTTCAAGTAACGTACGCCACTCAAAGTTGCGATGCATCACACTGGATTAACATCGCTTACCTCCTTTCTTGCTCGGATTACTCTGCCATACTCCACTATTGCCATGTCGTAAGCGTGTGCACTGACCTGACAGTTTATGTGAGGATTAGGCAAGGTTTGTCGTAACGCATGACATGCCTCATTCTCTTCTTCAGCACCAAGCTGTTTCAATCGGTCACAAAGAACGTAGAAGCCGACAACATTGAAGTCACCGTCATGCCCAGCCACTTTGCAAACTTGCAAGATTGCTGTTTGGATTTCATCTTGTGTCATTTGCGTAACAATGCTGCAACGGGTTTAGCAGGAAACTTTCCAATACTACGTTGAATACTGAGAAAGTGTTCTGGGTAGTGGGTTTGAAAGTCCATTAACACCTTAGCTACTCCAGTAGATTGAATGATTGATGCAAAGGCAACCAAGGCATCGTTATATTCTAGTTGTTCGTTTTCGTTCATTTAGTTGAAAAAGCTTTCATTAATATCTTTACTGCAATATCCTCAATCTTCTCTCTACTTAAACCATGTGCCAGTCCCCAACGTACAATGGCAGGATCAGTCAACATATTTACTGACGAAGATATCTTGAAGTTCACTTGCAAAATTTTGGAGGTTTGGTCGAGAACTTGAGAGCCGTCCCGTTTGGGCTGTTGTTTGGTTGAAGTTACCATGTAACACACCTTCTTCCCAATTCATTTCTTTACGGAGTTTTACAAGGCCATTGTAATATGTTCCATTGAGCTTCTCAAGTTTAGAAAGCTCCAACAGCATGTTAACAAGAGACTTGTTTCCCTTAAGTTTACGTAGGGTTCCCTCATCTGTAGCAAAATTACCTTCCTTAGCCATGGCAGAGCCCTTTAAAGGGGTGTAGATGCGCGGAAGTTTATGTTCAATAACTATGTTCTTATATTTGGGTTGACCCGCCTTAATGCCTGTTTTATAAAAGCCTATGTGTTCCTTAGCTTCTTGCTTAACCACCCCGCCATAAAGAAAGGCAGACAAATGATCATTAGAGGCAAAATTAACAGGAACGGTAGGATAAATAGCGGAGAGTTTTCCCTTAAGCGCTGATATTTTGTCATCAACCTCCTTAGCTCTAGTTACACAAAGTTGCTCATCAAACGGAATGCCGTTCATTTCCATTTCTTGTAAGATTTGGAGATCTTGGCACATTAAATAACACAGTTTAATTTGTGCAGGAGTCATTAGTTTTCGTTGAGCATGGTAGCACCACAACGTACGCTCTGCATCTCCTGTTGCATATTCCTCTAGGATGTGCCATGGTATAGCATCTGTATCAATTCCCTTATCCCAATATTCTGTTTTAACTACATCAGGTTTAAGGGGAAAGCCATAGCGTTCACATGTTTCATTTAAACTAGGAAAGCGCTCGGTTTGATTGGACAGAATAAACTCAGCAATTTGAACATCCCATATTTGCATGTCCCTAAGCTGATAGACCTCATTTTTAATTAGCCAATGAAGGTCAAACTTAAAGTTAAAGCCCACAACTAAATCATATTTTAGTAACCACTGATTTAAATCATGTATACGTGAGGCTGGCTGTGTTCCAGACACCTTCCCGTCAGCATAACTAAAGCATACTAGCTTGTTACGTTTGTCATAAGCATTTCCTTTATTCCAAATCGAAGTTTCGACGTCCAGTGCTAGAAGTTTCATCATTAAATCTAGTTAATAGGCGTTTGTAGGCATCTATTTCATCCTCATAATATCTTAGAGCATCTACTTCTGATACATTGTAGAAACTCATAACAAACTTAACACAGTCTTTGTCAAGCGTCATAGTAAGTACTCAACACCACAGAGAACGTGAAGTCATCATCTGAAAACCCACGGTCTCGAAACTCTTGTTCACATGCTCCTTTAAAATGGTCAGCCCCTTCCACTGTAGGAAATACTCCTACAATAGCATAGGACACAATGCCAGAAATGTCTAGCACACGTCGTTCAACTACGTATACGTTAGCTCGGTGTTTTGGTAATTTCATTTATAGATTTAGGAAAATATTTTAAAATCCAAGGTTGAAGCACATCTTTAGGCTTATAACCAAACAGCAAGCCTTCTTTAGTTTGTAGATTGGAAATGCAGATAGCTAGATCTTCTAGACTTTTTTGATTAAACCCATCCGTTTCTACAATATAGTTAAATGTCTTCATATCTGGCGACGTTTGCATTAATTAGTACCTCTTTACGACCATGCCGTAGGTCAGGATTGGTATCTTCATCACCCATAAGTTTGTTCTTACTCACATTCAAGTAACGAACACTTTCATATCCAGGGTCATGGATTTTACCTACACCCAAAATCCAGTCGGCCTCTGCTTGCTTACTGGTCTTAGCATTGGCTACGTGAGCCATTGTAAGCCACTTCTGACCCTCACCAGTACCGTCTGCTTGACACACACCAATGACAGGACAATGTTCTTTAGCAAGCTCCCTAGCCCACATGTAAATGGAGCCAAGACGCAAGTCTTCACGATCATTGTTAAAGCCATGGATTTTATCAATCTGGTCAAAGATGATGAGAGAGGGTTTCATCTGACGACAAATCTTCTCTACAGTGTTTTTATGAATGATACCAGAATCATAGATTTTATGTTTGCCTTTTGTCTTAGCAAGATAAGCATCTCGATTTTTAGGTAAGTCAGAAAACAACTGAGTCATGTTTAACCCAAGGGATGCTTGATAGCATCTAAGCTTTACTTTACTGCCTTGTTCCTCATTATTGAACCAAACAATCGGGCCTGATTCGTTAGTAAGCTGTTCTGCCATGAAAGTTGTTTCGCTAGCGAGGAACGTTGTTTTTCCAGTTTCTGGACGCGCAAAGATAAATCCGAAATCTCCTTTTCGTAGGCTTCCAAGCATTTGGTTAAGTGTGCTAAGTCGCCAGCGGAGTCCTTGTTGTTTAACTGCTGCATTTACTAATTCCTCCAAGTCGTCTGTAATAAAGTCAAAGGCTTCTGGTTTCTCTGCCTCCTGTTGCTGTTCCAAGAAGGTTTGCAGCATGTCATTCATCTTAGACATGTCTAGCTTACCCTCTGTCACATCATAGGCAGCAAGAGAGATTTCTTTGAGCTTCTTGTTAGCAAGAATGCTCTGCACCAAACGGTGCGTTGTTTCAGGGGAGACTTCCAGCGATTGAAGCTGGTCTATGACACCAAGATAAAAATCCTTATCTTTGGCAGAAGTAGAGAATAATAAATTAGATAAGTCAGTAACAGTTAAATCTAAATGTTGTTCATTAGACCGTTGGTAGTTGTCTAGAACAGAAAAGACAGGCTGAATTTCTTTAGTTAAGTCTTGAACAGACAACTTGTCTTTGTAAGATTCCCATACAGGATAGGATAGAAATAGTTTAATTATGCTTAATTCATGTAGAATATTTTACTCCTTTTAAAATATAAGTATCTATACATATTATTGTAGCACATGAAAATTTATTTGTCAAGCATTTTTTTATATTGTGTGTTTAAAGTGTCAAAATTACCGTTTTTATAACGCTTTACCACAATGCTTGTTCTAACCATCCGTTTCCCTAGCCGTGGATGGTTTTGTGCATAAACCCATGCAAGAGTAATTTTATTGTTGGTAGCATATTTACCAAACTCTTCCTGTTCAAAGTCAGGAAGTTCTACTTCATAAAACTCAGGCTCACCTAGAAAAGTCACTACTTTTTTCATACAATTCCTTTTGCATGTTTGTCAATTCTATAATTGCTTGCTGTTCTTCTGTTGTTTTAGGCTTCTTTTTAAAGATTAGGTCATAGTTGTTGTTAAACTTGTCCTTGTCTTCAGGACGACGTTTGTCACCCTTTCCTGCTTCATGTGCCATTAAGTCTCTCCTGTATACGTTGACGGTTGAGTTCTAATGCTTCGGGTGTGGGTTCCCAATTGTTCCACCAAATGATAGGAATGTCCCACACACTTTTAGGAACAACAGGAAAATTCACTGTGCGTCCTCTAGCCTTACATTCATTGACTAATTGTTCATAGCGATAGCGTAACCATTGTACTTTGTTGTAAAAGAATCGTGTGTGACCCTCACCTAGCTTGTATTCTGTTGGATTACGTGGGTCGTCAGGAGACTCTCCCCGTTCAATGGCTTTCTGTATTTGACCAAATAAACGAGGAAGCTCACGATATTCAGCACCTAAATGCTTGTCCGTTAGTTCCTCAACAGGAACACAATTTATTCGTGTCATGTATTCTTTTCTTTCAGTATGGCTTCTATGGCTTCTGCAAATTCATTAAATCCACCGCCCTCTTGCGTGTCATCAAAGGCAATGTCGATGTCTTTCTGAGTCAGCCCAACCCATGTGCGTTGTTGTGGTGTGGTGTAGAGAGGAATTGTGTAAGTTGATTTTTCAAGGCCAGTGTCTAAGCGTTGCAAAACCCCACCATAGGGATTAAGCCACGCCACAGGCTCACCCTGCTTGTCGCAGTTTGCCTGCTCCTCTTGCTTTGGTGGAATGGGATAATTTCTAAGCTTTACAAACTCTTCATAGGCTTCTCGTGTACCTATGCCATATCCACCATCTCCTGCAAATACTTCAATGCCAGAGCCTTCACGACTGTCATGGCAGGCACATCCTCGTTCATAACAAGCTTCATCAATAATTGTCATTGTATGAGTCCTTTAATGTCTTCTAAAGAGAATTCCTTAGGATCTTTGTCAGTTAAGATTGCCATTGTTGATAGACCAAGAAGTTTAGCAGCATCGGCAATTTCCCTACCTTCACGCCACTTGTCCCTATCCAACCACACGATTAAACGGCTATAGGAGGCCCGTAGAGCCCCTAATTTATTCCTGGGAAGGGTAGTGCCTAGGAGAGGCATTGCATCGGCTATTTTACTAACTTTTAATGCTGATACAGCATCCTCAGTTAAAACCAATGTATTGCCTCTTGTACCATATATGGTGAAGGCTTCGTTCTTGTCTCCGATGTTGTAATATTTGGCTTTGCTCGCTCGTTTAGGATTAAAGTTTTTGGCTTGCAAGCAGACGAGTTGTCCGTCGGTGTCGTAGAAGGGCATGAGGAGTTGTTCCCAATAGGGGCTCCATTTAAACCCTGCACGGAGTACATCTTCCACTCCAAGGCCGTATTTTCCAAGCCATTCAAGGGGGGCGGTGTCCAATATATTGGTTGCATCTTCTGGAAATCTAATTCCATCTGTATGGCTTTCATTTTTCCCATCACGTTCTCCTACAAAAGGGGAATGAGTGCCCCTTTCTGTGTAATGACAACCAAAACAGAAAGCACTCCCATCTGAATACCTACCTAAGTTGTCACGACTGCCACATTGAGGACAGCTTTCATGCCTTACAAACTTAGCCACAGAGATCTCCGTCTGTTAAAATTGCAGAAAGATGTACACTATCTCCTACTTCAGTTAGCACCTCATCTACATTTAGATCTTTAAGATTTACTCCGCCGCCATTAATAGAGTACATAACTACAACACGAGTAATCTCAATGTTAAGATGTTGCTTGGCTTGCTCATTAAGAATAATCTTCGTTGTCATATTCATCTTCTTCTGAAGCCACACCATCAACTGTTTTAACATCATCTGAAATAGTAGACAAACATTTATTGCACAAATCTACAAACTCACCACTGCCTTTAAAACGGCGCACTGATTCGGTTGTAGAGAGGGGGACATTACAAGCTGTACAACGCATTTAAATTACTCCTGCCAATTTCATTTGTGTAACCCAACCTTTTGCACCATTGTTGTGAATGATGAGCGAGGTTTGATTTTCCTCTTTTGCTTTGTTATTGAATTGTGGACCAGCATAGAACCAATAGTCTTTAACTGCATCAGGGAGGCTAAAGCCATGGGCACTAGCATATTCACGGGTAGGGGCATCGAACGCTTTATCAACTGTTGCACTAGGTGCAGTGGCACTGAACATGTCTTCCCAAGATTGGTAAACAATGTTGTAATTACTAAGCCGCAAGGCCAGGGTTGCAAGAGAAATAAAATAGGTGTTGTCCCATACTTTATTAGGGATACGAGCAACTACTTCCTTGTCAGACTGTTTCCATAACAAAACAGAACAATCAAGTTGTTCCTTAAGCTTAACATTAAGTGTGTTGTTTACATTGTCAATAAATTTGTCGGCATCAGCAATGTCAGACAATAGAAAATATAAACCAAACTTATTAAACTTAATATCTTTGTTATTAAAACCATAAATGCCAAACTGTTTGTTTGCAACACGAGCTGCCACCAAGTCGTTAAAGAAGTCACGACAACGAATTAAACCACTTTGTGAGATGAGTTCTTTCTTATCTCGTAGCATGATTCGCCAACGCATTGGGTTGGGTTGTGGAATCTCACTGTATTTGTTATTGTGAGTAAGTGTAAGTTTAAACATGCTGTACCATTGCCTCCAAATATTTATTGACATTGCTACCCTGAATGCCAGGGGCTGAGTTTACTTCGATAACAAATAGCTCATCTTTCTTGGCGTTATAGCCAATGTCAACCCCTCGGAAGTCTGAGGCTGACACTTTAGAGGCTGCAAGAGCCAAGGTACGGAGACCTTCTGGCTCGTTCTCAACTGTTTGGATGAAGACATAGCCATTGGCAAGATTTCGGATTTTGGTGTCGCGTTCGCCATCAAATTCTTTCTTACGTTTCTTCTCTACAACTGCCACCACTTGGTCTTTAAATACATGAACACGAAACTCGCGTTTCTTCTTCTTGTACTTGGTGTAGACAGGACAGATAGGAATCTGCTCATCTGTTTCTGGTTCAATCACCACAATGCCTTTACCACAGGATGAATTGAGATATTTACGACCAAAGGCCGTTGCTCCCTCATTCAGCCAGTCCACCACAACATTAGGGTTTGCTGTAAACTCCAATGCAGGAAGGTTATTGGCCTGGAACCATTGGTATTGTGTAAGTTTGTCAACACTCTGACCATAGCGGAATTGCTTACGGATTGTGCTAACTTTGATTGTGCGGAAGATTTTACCACGCTGCAATTTAGCTGATAGACCTTGAGCAATAAGCTTAAGGCTAGTAGATTTCAGTGTGGAATTAGTGCACAACAACGAGGGCTTTTTCTTTTTCATCTAGTTTCCTTTTAATATATTCAGCATCAATGACAGGCTTACGCATAGAAATGGGTAAGGGAGCAGCATCCACCAATTCAATAACCATACGAGCAGAACGTCGATCATAAATCATGTCCTTAATACGACCACTCCACAGAGCATTAGTCATATCTTCGGCCTTGGAGATGTAGAGTTCGGTGGTGTCGGCCTCGGTACGAATAAGATGTGGAGCATCCAAATCATCACAGACACCAGTAATAAGAAAAGATGTCTCTCCTTCTTCCTCTGTCTTGGGAAAGTTTTTCTCGATGTAGTCCTCACACCACCATTCAATTTTAGTTCCGACCATCTTGCGTCGAAGTCTTTTGAACTCGTTCTTAGAAAGAACCTCCTTATTAGTTACCTGATATTTGTTAGATTTCTTCTTAAAAGTAATGCCCTGCCCAGTCTTCGTCCCCGTACCCACCGAGGATTGGGTAGGGGACATAGGCTTTTTTGGTGTAAGCTGAGTGCGAGTCAGTGTTGACTTATCAAGGTCAAACTCAAGCAATTCATGTTCAGGAATCATCTCAATCTTAACATCTTTCATTTGCAGATTGTTACGTGCCATGATCCAGAACAACATTGGGCCCTCAGATGCAAAGAACCAACCCATAGAGGTTTCTGCGATGCAAAGAGGACGGTCTTTGTTACGTAACAACCTAACCATGTGACGACGTTGGTCATACATGGCAACAGCATACGCACCGCTAACCTTACCCAATGTTTCTTCTACTTCTTCCTGATACTCGTCTTCAGTGAAAGCCTTATGCAAGACAATGGCAAGAGCCTCACTGTCTACCTCAGTGTCTGCCAATTGTTTGTGCTGATACAATGTACCGTTATGCACCATGGCAAACTCATCATTGACAATGAAGGGATGAGCTGACTCATCTTCAATCTTACCCACAGTTTTCTTACGATTGTGACCGATGAGGGCCTTGCCCTTAGTCCACATAGCACGACTAACGTCTGAGGCACGATACTGAGCATTAAACCATGCAGAAGGGGTAGCTTCCTTCTCAATGTGGAAGGTAGAGTCTTTCTCTACAGCAACCACACCAGTGCTATCCTCACCCCGCAATGCGTTAGCATACAGCAGTTGTTCAAAGACGTCTTCCGTCTGCTTAATCAATCCTGTGTTGTGTTTCAACACCAAGCCTACAATTCCACACATAGCAATTCCTTAGATGAGAGCAAACTTAACGTCAAGCAAACTATTCCGAATCATGTGAGGAACAGCAGGCTCAAGGGCCATAACACGAGGGCTATGTGCAAAAATATCACGGAACCATTGTCGAATTTGTCGTTCATCAACAATGTTCTGTGCGGTGATTGTTTCTGCTTGGCAAATTTCCCACAAATTCTGTAGGCATGTCAGCCATTCATCCAACAAACCAGCATCACGAGTACCCTGCAAGTGACGGAACTCTACCGTACCCTGTTTGATGATGGGCAGCATGTTAAACGCTGTATACTTATGCCAGTTCTTGACAACAGCAATAATGTCCTTTCGGTAGTTGATGGGTAAATATGTCTCAGTCAAGGGCACACAATGGATGTTGTGTCGGCGATCAGCATCTACCATAGAGAAGAATACTTCCTCAAACAAGGCATAGAACAGCATCAAATTCTTGAGTTGTTCTGTTGTCAGTGTACGACAGTTGATGTGTACATGGGTAGATGTGCGTGGAGAGAATGCTTCATCACGGTTGTAATGCTGCATAGATGCGTGAAGTTTCTTGAATTCAGGGATAAGATTATCACGAGTCATTGGCAAGGAGATGTACTCAATACCATTGTTACGCAAACTACCGTCATTAGTAGCAATAAAGGAGTCTACATGACCCTCCAAACCACGTACAGATTCTACCTCACACTCAATACCTGCTAAGAAGGCATTGAAGGTTGAATACTCACCATGTTCCCAGTTAAATTTGTCTGTCAGTTTAGGCATTAGTTGTTACCTCAAAAATACTACCTTGAGCCAAAGCTTTAATCTCTGGTACGAATACAGGAAAATGAACAATCACTTTATGTTGTGGATGGTCAACGGTTGCAACTGCCACGGTGTCTACAAAGATATGCTTAACATCAGGAACATATGCAAAACGCGGAGATAACGCAATAGAAATCATCTTGTTACCCTTAGACGTCACTGCTTTGTCAAAGCTAGGAAACGTTTGCTTAGATACAAAGGCCTTCAAGGATTCAAAGTTGACTTCCATGCTACCCGAACTACCTGTTCGTGTCAAGGTAATGATCTGAGTATTGTCATGGCATAGGCCACGACGATATTGCTTGGCAGGAATACGTTGCAACAAACATGCACGATTCTTATATTGAAAGTAACTCTTGTTAGGAATTACATAGTCAACTTCATATGGAAATTCCTCAGACAAATAGAGTTCAAACTCTGTGTTGTCCTCGTCCTGACCACGGATTACATGGTTGTTAATTTCACGGATGTGAAACAACTTATCACCCGTTTCTTTGAATTTGACATATGTGTTACGGTAGTAACGACTAATGTCGTCTGCGTTTTGCGGAATAAAAATCATGCCAGCACCTCTAAGTTATACTGTTTAACCAACTCATATGCTACCTCTTTATTGTTATTGTTAATAGCTTCCAAGATACGTTCACGTTCAGCGGACACGTCCACCTCACTAGCCAACGCACGTTCTGTGTTACGCCACACCCAACGAATCAACTCGTTCTTAAAAATCCAGAAGTTTGACAGGGTACGATACTCAACACCATAAGGTTTGATGCGACAAGCACCAGCTTTACCGTACAGTTTTTTACGCATCTCACCCTCATCCATCAAGACAGAAGGCACACCGACAAACAAATCCATGTTACGAACTGTAAGGAATGGGTCGTTTGTTGTCTCAATGTGCACATGACCGCCAGCACTACGCATATAGGGATGTGGAGGCTCAGGTTTCTTGTTTACATCCTTAGTCCATGCGTCAAAGTCAGGCTCACAACCAAAGACGTGGGCCATTGGATGATGCATTTGGCTTTCAGGAAACACAATGCAAGACAGCTTAGAGAAACTAAGATTGGGCAAATACTCTTTAGATTTCTCCATCACTTTGTTAATGTGTTCTACAAATTCCTCAGCATTGGCAGCAGGAGGGATGCCATATTCCAAGGAAACATTGTCTTCTTGGAGAGTGTAGCCTTCGGGCATGTCAGGGATTTGATGGGGATTCCACTTATCGGCATTGATGTAGCCAATAGCAGACACGGGATTGCCTTGCGAGTCTTGCAAGAACACTTCTGGATCAGAACCGAGTCGCATATTAATTATCCTTAGGTTTTACAAATGTTTTGTGATGACGAATGGGTACAGGTTTACCCTCTTTGTCTTGGCCTTGTGTGTACCACACTGAGCGATGAACCAACCGACCCTTACGAGACAGTTTGTTTAGTTCGTTGCTGCTATGGCGACGTTGTTGATAGACCTCAAATGTTTCATCAGCCTGACGCACAGGATTGTGCAATTTCTGTTGCAATGCAATTTGTTCCATTATGTCCACACCTCATCAAAAAGATATTCACTAACAAGATTCAGACAATACTTGGCAAACAAGCTGTCTGGCTTACTCCACTCAGGATGACCCTGAATAGCTAACCCACGAATAGTGGGGAAGAACACCACCTCGGGTTCCTTAAAGGTAGTCATGTCCACATGATTGGGCGTTTGACTTACCTCAGCATAATAGCATGTACTCAAGGGTTTCTTAGCCCATGCCAATAACTCATGTTCTGTGTCTGTTAAGTCCAGCATCTGATGATGAGCTGATGTTGTAAGAATGTCTTCACCCGTGGATGTAGTCATCATGTGATGACCATTGGTATGACCTGTAACGTGTTGAAACAGCTTACCACCAGCAAAGGCACATTGCATTTGAGCACCACGACATACACCAATGGTAGGGATGTTGTGTGCCTTACAATACTTCAATGCTTGCCATTCCCATAAGTCACGAGTAGAGGGCTCAGGTGGAGCACCATTGTAGCCATGACGTTTAGCTCCATACAAAGAAGGATGAATGTCTGTACCACCCCACAGGATGAAGGCATCAATGCCCTGCATACCCTTCTCAAAACAATCTACATACCCATCAAAGAGTTGATCGAAAGGTTCAGGAGAATGTCCATTACCCCATGGTGAATAACCTAGTGTTTTCATATTAGCAGACAAGGTGTGTGTTTTTAGTAATCATGTAATTGCTTGTGCATACATGGTGCTTGGTTGGATCTTCCACAGAATGGAAGGTAACAATCATGGGATTGTCAGAGGCAGGCCACTTAGAATCGGGAGAGAAGTCAAGCAAACGCTTGCAAATACCCACAACTTTACATGGACCAAAGTCTGTATAGCCTTTCTTAGTTGAGGGATAGACAATGTCACCCACTGTATAGGGACAGTCTTTCCACAGTTGGAAAATTAAATCATCACGTCGTTGAAATTCCTCAGTGGAAATCTTACGAGCGAGTGCACCAGCATGGGCAGCGGGGCTATACCACTTTTGTGGAGTAAACACCGTAGCCAACACTTTACGTTTAGAAGGAAAGGATAGTGAAATCATATGTTACCATTGGTTGGGATCGGCGGCGAGCTGCTGTCCGACTGTATTGTTGGCATTTCCCCCAATAAAGCCTCCCCAATTAATTGTAGGAGCTGCGGTTGGCATTGGTTGAATGACGGGCATGTCTGCCATTTCTTCAGCAAAAATTTCATCCATTAAAGATTTAACCTTTTCTTTCTTAGCTTTTGCTGTGGCTTGAGCAGGTTTATTCAGGATAACTTTCTCTTTGAGAGGGTTGGCTAAATACCAATGCTTGAGTACAGTGACACCGTCCTTACCATAGGAATAGATGAGCACATCAGCCCAAGCATATTCTTCACTTCGTACACGTTTGGTGCAATGCTCTACATAGTCTTTGTAATACTGTTCCACTCGGTCTTCGGTGATGTTCTCACGTCCAACTTCACGAATCATATTGTCATGGTTGTAAGCATCCTTACCATAATTGCTAATCATAATTATGGGCATTTGAAATCTCCTTGTTCAGAGTATCGGTATAGGTTTACACCATTACTTTTGTGGGATTTATTGTCAAACTCATCCACTTGTTTAACTTTTGGATGAGAGACAAGGTTTTTAATTCCTGTATGAACGGCAAGTTGGTCACCACTAATAAGGAAATAATACTCTTTTGGTTCATAACTACTTAGGTTTTTAATCTGAGTATTTAAGAACGCAAACAGCTCACTGATGTTTACTTTCTCTAACTGATAATTGTTCCATCCTGACAAATTGCATACGGCACAACTACTGAATCCCCAAGAATCCCCATCACAGATACGAACAGGCCCCTCGTCTGTATCCATGTACACGGAAAAAGCTTTGTTGCTTTTGTGCTCACGAGGAATAGTAATGTCTTTTATGCTAAACACACATCTTCTCCTGAGCCAATGTTAATGCGAGTGTCGGGTTGCACCTCAGCAATAGCAACCGCAGGTTCTGGAATCTCAACATTTAGCATGAGATATTTCGTAAGGCTGGGCTCACCTGCACACATCTCACACATTTGAGCTTCTGGCAAGTTACAAACAACACAATGCTTAGGCATAAATACTTCCTTTCATATGCAAGTACATGTTAGAGGGCAAAACAGAATAGCGAACATTTCCACCACGGAATTTAGAACGCTTGATGAGAATGGGGATAAAACGGAATTTCATTTGCACACCTTTACAGAATCAAGAGCACGAGTGAGAGCTTCAATACGTGCATTAATGGTTTCAACCTTAGCTTCTAGGCCTGATGTAGCCATAGCAGCACCCGCTGCACCACCTAACGCAGAGCTAAACATACCGGCATTTGCTGATAGACCCAAGCCTAACAGCGCACCAAACACCAATCCATAAACAAATTTCATAACCATTCCTTTGCAAAAATGTGAGCCCAGAAATCTGAGCCTTCACTTGTATTACTCCACACAAAACAATCACAGGTGTTTGCTTTTGTCATACGATGACGACGATCTGGAGATGCGTTGTTCCATACTTTTTGAACATCCTTAATGATGAGGAGTTTCTCAGTAGTGGAGATTTTATTACTAGAGATGAGTCTATTGACCCATGAGCATCCCCAAATGCCTAAGTTTGGATCAATGTCAGGCTCTTTAGGCTTAGCTTTTTCATTTAGTACAATCATTTCATAAGCTCATTGTTAATGGAATGCCAATAGGCACCCTTCTCAGGAGTGTGAGCAAACGAGAACAAAGGAGACACAATGCGACAAACACGCCATGCATTATTGTACTTGTTCTTGTTATATTCCCGCTTAATTGCCTTTAAAATAGCTTTACACGTCTCTTCATCCGTGAATTTTCTACGGATAGCACGATAGATTGGAAGCCTACTAAAGGGCAAGGGTGTCTGCACTGCTGGTGGTAGTTTCCATGCAGGCATTGGTGGTGGGCTATGTTTAGCCCGTTCGTTTAATACAATCACAATGTGAACTCCTTAGTTTCAGTGATATATTGTGGAACTTTCTTGACAGAATAAAGCACACCAAGAACAGTGAATTCATGGGACGGAGTTAGTTCAGCCAAACGATTGGCCTCATTACAAGCATCCTTATAGGTGTTGTGTAGCTGCTTAGGACTACCTCCACCAACTTTATAAACAAAGAACTTGTCGGCAATGTTTTTAGGTTTTGCTTGTTTGTTCAATTCAGTTTTATTCATATCTACCTTTTAAATAGGAACACACCCATCAGTTAGGGCATATTCACGTTCAACATTGGTTTTATTCACTTGGCTAATATACTTATCCCATTGCTTCCATCCTAAGATGCGGGCTTCCCCTTGTTCACGGGTTGCAGGATAACCAAGGGCTTTCCATGGTTGCCACCTCATTTCAGACTTAGCATGACAACCGTTGTAGCATCGGCGTTGTGGATCAGTGTTAACTTCCCGCTTTTCACGAGTCCATATAATCACGTCAATCCCCCTTTATGACTACTGTTAAGACCTTTAAGCAGGGACATATCTGTCACAAGAATGTAATTGCTTTTAGGCATAGGTACGACAGTGAACTTACGTTTAGCTGCCTCTTTAGCACCACACACTAAACAAGTGAAATAGCCAAGCGATAGGCGTTGTTCGTCGATGGGTTGCTGGCATTTGCATACTTTAGGCCGCGCCCTGTTGATAGACCTTTGGTTGATAGACCCGATTCCTACGGATGTAGCTTTACCCATTGCATTTTCTCCACGACAAAAAGCCTACAAAAAGTAGGCGAGAAAAGTAAGAACGAAAAAAAGCCCGCACAATGCGGGCTTAATTGGTGAGAGAAGGTTTCTTTACACGGGGGCTTCGTCTTCAGTGGCGAGTTCATATCCTAAGACTGACGCCCGTGTGATGAGTTCATCCTCTGTAATTTGACCGTTATCATACTGAGCTTGTAAACCTTCAATGGTGTCAGGCTCTGATGCCTTACTGACCACTGCCTGAGCGACATTCGTCAGAGACGGGTTTCCAATTAAACTGGTCATATCCTCTAAGGCTTCACGATAGAGGCCTTCATACGTGGCGAGCATGGATTTAAGCGCTGCAATAGCAGTGACATAATCCCCTAGGTCAGTGGTTTCCTTGCGATTGTTAATGTCAGAGGCCAGTTTAACCAGTTTACCGGCGATGCCTTCGTTCACATTAGGCGCAACTTTTGCCAGTTCATTACCTAAGATTTTATCAATCGCTGCCACTGTCAAGCATTTGCCATTGGACGCAACGGGCAAGCTGCCCATGTGAGCAAAATATTTGATAACACGGCTTTTCGCATTGGCATATCCGCCACCTTCACGCAAACCCGCTGCAAAATGTTGCCATTGTTTCTCAATAGTTGCAGCGGTTGCACCCTTCGCGCTCAAAGGCTCTGAGAAAATGGGCTTCAAATATTCTGTTTCAATTTCACGAATGGCGCTTTTCAATTCGTTAGGCACTGTCTCATTGATTGGGGTTGCACCCTTGTACTCATCAAGACGGGGATTGTCCAACAAGTGAGACAACAAGGACACGGACGCCTTAGAAACATTGTCCCGCGCTTTAATTTCACCGTTCACCACGCGAATGGCATCCGCGTCTGACATGGCATCGAAAAGCTCTAGCTTCTCTGCCTTTTGTGTCTTAGTGTTTACGAAGGTGACAGCATCGTCACTGTAGGAAATCTCAAAAAAAGCCATGATAAATTGTCCTTCGGAAATTTAATTCCAATGTAATGCACCCTACACAAGGCCACAATATGCGGCTCTTAACTGAAAGATACATTATCTTAGAATCTAAGACTGTCTCACATTGTTAGAAAATCTTAACTGGTGAGAAAATCTTAAGGGTTAAGAACTTCTCAGAGCACGCCACTATCCATGGCACCCGCAATAAGGTATGCAACAAGTATGCCAATAAGACAAGCCCATTCTTTAGTATTCATTTCTAGCCCCTTGTATGTTCATGCTATATATGTAGCAGCAACCGTGCCAGCTTGGTTTTTTGAACACTTTGGTTGTATTTTTTAACCTTTGTGTACCCTTTAAGTATTCAAAACCTCAAAATATAGTTATAAAACATAACCCTTTTTTGGTGCACGTTTTCCCATGTTGGTGCACAATGCACCATATAAGTGATGGCTTATATGTCAAAATGTCGACACCTTGTAAGGCTCGTGTCAGTTTTATGTCGGGAATACGTCACTTGTAACCCCTTTGTTTGCAACCTTGCGCAGCAGTGAACACTTTAGTGTTACACCCACCTGTCGGGAATCCGACACCATTAGTACTCTTGTTTCTATAGGGCTAGAGTCTTGCAAACAAAAGTATTACATGTATAGCCAGTAATACTTAAGTATTAAGCGTGCCGCTTACCAGTGGCGCATATCTTAGAATGTAAGAAACCCCATGTTTCTATTGGAATGGAGAGGGCGATAGTTTTTATTAATGGGTATGCTTATCGTCAGTGAGGTTATCGTAAGTGTACTTAGTAATTGTAAAGTTATAGAAACACCTCACGTCATCATACCAGCATACAAGAAGGGGGGTGGGGGGAAAACTTGAGGTGAGGAAATTGTGCGTAATGCAGTTTACTACGCTACATATAGTTTTTAAAAGGGGTGGGGATATATGAAACAATTTAAACGAGTTTTAAGGGGTTGTTTATATGTCAGGCTACGTCGGTATTCCTAACATGCTTTCAAGGCCTTCTAGGCCCCTTTAAATCGATTCTAGAGGTATTAGCTGCTCGGCTAGGGCCTCGCATGTGTCGCTACGCTCATCCAACAAAGATTGTTCTATGTTTTCTTGTACGCTTGTCGCAAGCAGGAGCTTGCTCTCGCGTGTGCGTACGCACGTATAATATTTATAAATATATAATAATAATATAATTAATATATAATAATATAAGCTTATTTATTATATAGTGTGCTTATTTAAGTTAGTATGATGTTTGTAATATATAGTAACTCTATCTTTAAGTACACTTACAATATACTATCATCAAAAATTATACTGTAAAGTATATTATAGCAATATATACATATTTTGTATATAAGTGGTTTTAACTAAAATAAAATAAGGTATATGTATATATTTTTTAATAATTTACCACTAACCTAATTTTAATCACTTTCGACCGCTTTCTTATAGTTCTCCAAAATTGCTTGCCACCCTGCTCTTTGCTTTTTTACCAGATCGGAAGAGCACACGTCTGAA